>Ga0100391_1000085_pt1 | contig 110136 bp, 104 predicted proteins | sample CryGeymeta201515_FD_81541 | JGI IMG/M metagenome (GOLD analysis project Ga0100391, IMG submission 81541) | Groundwater microbial communities from Crystal Geyser aquifers in Utah, USA - Crystal Geyser metaG 2015-15 | ecosystem: Environmental > Aquatic > Deep subsurface > Groundwater | place...
AACAGATTTGTAAATACGCTGTCTGAGCGTAAGTCAGTATTTTGGAAAATGTTTTCACACTTCACTAAACCAAATGAAGAACTTAAAAATGTTTGTGAAGTAAATTATTAGACTTTATATAATTAGCCTGATGATGCTCCTGATGAGCAGCCTAAGCGCACAAACAGAAAAAACAACACAAGTAGCAAAAAATGCAGTGTTGGATGTGTATTACACCCACAGCACAAATCGCTGTGCCGGATGCAGAGCCATCGAAAAAGAAACCCTGCAAACCCTCAACAGTCAGTTTAAGCAACAAATGGAAAATGGCGAGATAGCGGTTCATATCGTAAATATCGACCTGAAGAAAAACAAAGAAATTGTGGATGAATTTGAGGTGTGGGGTTCCAGCTTGTTTATCGTAAAAAATGGAGACACAAAAAACCGGACTGACCTCACCAAAGAAGGATTTGCCATGGCGCGCACCAAACCGGAAGAATTTCATAAGGTGGTGGCTGGCTCTATCAAAAAACTGCTAAACTAACTGACATATAAGATTATAGTCAGATTTCCTAACTTTTTTTTTGATAAGTATTCATTATTACAATAACCTGCTTTTTTAAGGCTGTTACGTTTTTAAAAACAAAATTTTAACAGGTATGGATTTTTTACAAAGCCTGCTGGATAATACCTCATTGCCTTTTCTCACAGCGTTTGTGCTGGGACTGATGACGGCTATAAGCCCTTGCCCGCTGGCCACCAATATCACGGCCATTGCCTTCATTAGCAAGGACATGGAAAACCGGCGAAAAGTTTTTCTCAACGGCCTTATTTATACGCTCGGTCGCGCTATTTCTTATACAGCGATAGGTGTGATTCTCTATTTTGGTGCCAGCACCTTTTCGGTAGCCGGTTTTTTTCAGCAATGGGGCGAACGCCTGCTGGGACCTCTGTTGTTAGTAATTGGTATTTTTCTGCTGGATATTATCCGCATCAACTTCCCCGGACTGGGCAAATTGGGTGATAAAATGGAACAAAACGCCAAAAAAGGATTTTGGCAGGTGCTGCTGCTGGGCATGGTGTTTGCACTGGCTTTTTGTCCTTATAGCGGCTTGCTCTATTTTGGTATGCTGATCCCGATTACTGTAGCCAGTCCATCGGGTTTGTACCTTCCGGTGATTTTTGCTGTAGCAACAGGTCTGCCGGTTATTGTGCTGGCCTGGATGCTTGCTTTTACCGTTTCGGAAGTGGGTAGCTTTTACAATAAGCTTAAAACCTTCGAGAAATGGTTCAGAAAAGTCATCGCAGTCATTTTCATCCTGATAGGATTATATTATATCTTCATCTTCTTTATTCCTTAAAAAGACTTCTACTCATGGAAATCAAAAAAGAGTTTAAAATACTGGGCTGGATCATCGCGATTTTCCTTTTTGCATTTTTCCTACCGCTGGAAAATGAACGTTTTCTTACGGCTATCGATGCTACGCTGGATTTGACACGCTGGTATGCCCGCGAACATGTAATCCTCTGCCTGCTTCCGGCCTTTTTTATCGCCGGGGTGATCAGCATTTTTGTGAGTCAGGGGGCTGTGATGAAATACTTTGGCGCCAAAGCCAAAAAATGGGTGGCCTATACCGTGGCTTCCGTCTCAGGAACGATACTGGCTGTATGTAGTTGTACTATTTTGCCCTTGTTTTCGAGCATTCACAAAAGAGGCGCAGGTTTAGGTCCGGCCATTGCGTTTTTGTATTCCGGCCCGGCCATTAATATACTGGCTATCATTTTAACCGCCCGCATCCTGGGATTCGAGATGGGCGTGGCTCGTATCATCGGTGCAGTGGTTTTTGCAGTAGTAATTGGCTCGGCCATGTCGCTGATCTACCGCAAAGAAGAAAGAGCCAAACGCGCTGAACAAATGAATTTTCCTGATATGCCCGAAAAAAGACCGATGTGGCAAACTGCCTTCCATTTCTTTACATTGGTACTGATTTTAGTTTTTGCCAACTGGGGCGCACCTGCTTCAGACGAAACGAGTGGCGCATGGTTTTTGGTCTGGTCGAACAAATGGCTGATCACCAGCTTTTTTGGTTTGTTCCTGATCTATTCGCTTATATTTATCCTCAAGTTAAAATGGTGGCATGTAGCCCTTGCCGCGCTGGCAACTGCGGCGGCCGGATTGCTTACCGCCTCTCCATTGATACCCATGGTTGTGGCCATTGCGGGATTGAGCATCATCACCCTGCTGGATAAAAACGATGAAGATAACCCCGAATGGACGCGCTCGTCCTGGGATTTTACCAAACAAATCATGCCTTTGCTGGCTGTGGGCGTGGTTACCGCCGGCTTTTTACTGGGTTCAACGCATGACAATGTGGCCATACCGGGTATCATTCCCAACGACTGGATAACAGCACTGGTAGGTGGCAACTCTGTCTTTTCAAACTTATTTGCTTCCGTCGTTGGTGCATTTATGTATTTTGCTACACTTACAGAAGTGCCTATTTTACAAGGCCTTATCGCTGCCGGAATGGGCAAAGGACCCGCATTGGCACTTTTACTGGCTGGTCCATCGCTCTCTTTACCAAACATTCTGGTAATCAGAGGCGTCATGGGAACACAAAAAACGCTGGTTTATGTGGCACTGGTTATCGTGATGGCCGCCATCAGCGGATTAATTTATGGAGGATTGTTTTAAAAAACTGTTTTAGCAATGAGGAATGATTTCTTTCAACAATGCTTTAAAAGTCAACAATTAATTTTTATAACGCCTTCAAAGGCTTATCCTTTTCTTCAAGAAGGTATTTTGTTAGTGGATTTGAGACCCGACTATGAAGGCGCCGGAAAAATACCGGATGTACCCAATCTGCTGCAAATTCCCTATGATGAAATTTTCGAAAACCTTGATTCCATTCCTGCCAACGAAATCGTAATACTGGCTGATGCTGTTGGCTTGCGTAGCAAGGAAGTGCTGATCAAACTCAAAGAATCAGGTTATAATCTGGCTGTTTCAATGGCTGGCGGTCTTGTAGACTGGGAAAAGGAAGGATTTCCGTTGATTGTTGACCTGAGCGAGCGGCTTACTGGTAGCTGCATGTGCCAATTAAGACCACGTGAAAAAGGCAAATTCAAAATGGTACGACACAAATTAATGATAGAAAAATGAAAATTAAGGTGTTTCTATTTTTTTCTTTACTTCTGACCCTATCATGCAATAAGCCATCAGAAGATATTGGTCCTGTTTCGGATGAAATCAGCATTGTAGGTTTAACGGCTACACGAGTGAATATCAAAGCCTGGGACACAACCAGCATTAGTGTGGTGGCTGTGGGCGATCAACTGAATTACAGTTGGGAAGCCAATCACGGAACGGTGCTTGGGCAGGGCACCACTGTGAAATATTCAGCCGGAAATTGCTGTATGGGCCTCAATACAATCACCTGCAGGGCGTATAATGAAACAGGCTTTGTAGAAGACACTATTATGATCCGAATCAGAAATTATTACGAAAACCCATGAAAAAGCAACCTATTGCTTACCTGTTAATTATTGGAATAGCATTGCTAATTCCGGCACAAGCAGTCGCACAGTGCTGCACAGCAGGCAATCCCCTTAGTTTGTCACCGGATTTTCAACAAAGCCATAAAAGTGATTTACGGATATCAATGCTTTATCGTAATAGCATTTCCGATACTTATTACGACTTAAATAAAAAAGTTGACATCGATTATATAGATCAATCAGGATTCAATTACCTTGAATTGGGTATCGAATATGGGATGTTATCCTGGCTAAGCCTGAAGCTGGAAGCAGGATATTACCTCTCCAAATACGAAAACTACAGCAATCCGGATTTTAAGGATAATGTGGCATCAGGTTTAGCCGACCTTAATCTGATAGCACGAATGGACATCTGGCAAAAACCCTCACGGCGATTGCGCCTCAGCGGGACAACAGGGGCTAAATTTCCGATCGGCGTTTTCGATCTCACCAAAGATCATGTTAAGTTGCCTGTACAATTGCAACCTTCTTCGGGTAGTTTTCGGTATCATGGCGGTTTGCTTCTGAATAAAACCAGTAGAAACAGCAAAATATCAATATTTGTTGGCATTCACACGGAATTATCACAATGGATTCATTCTAAAAACTTTGATTATAAATACGGCACTGCAACTAGTCTTTTCGCTGGCGGAGGTTATCAAATCACTTCCCGCTTAGTGGTGCTTGCTCAATTACAGACGGAGTTTCGTGGTCAATCAAAAAGAGAAAATAACCAAATTGTGGAAGCAACCGGAGGCGAACTGCTAAATGCCATTCCACAAATAAGCTACCGTTTAAGCGATTCGTGGAATATAAACCTGGCATTTTCATGGCCTCTTTACCGCCATTACAACAGCATTCAGTTAGGCAATAAATACTCTTTTTCCGTTTTGATCAGTCATACCCGAAACCTGGCTTCGCCAATTATTGACCTCCAAAACGTTTTGGAATGAAGCAACAACTTAAGCGAATCGCTGCCCTGGTTTTCTTTTTGAGCTTTTTTGCTCTGCTGATTGTAGGTTATCTGTTTCGAAACCGTTTGAATAGCCACATCAGCACAATGATGCAAAATCAAATAACCACAACTGAAACCGATCAAATCAGTAAGCAGCTGAATGAACGCTTCAACTACGATGAGAACAATCAGGCCTTTGAATTAAGCTTTCTGGAGTTCGGTGCAAAAGGATGCCTGATGTGCCGAAAAATGGAACAGGTAATGAAAGACATTGAAAACCAACACCCTGAGGTGAATGTTGTTTTTGTGAGCATTCTGAAACCCGAAAATCAAAACTTTGTAAAATACTACGGTATTTCCTTTATTCCTACTCAAATTCTACTTGATAAAAACGGAAAGGAATTTTTTAGGAACGAGGGCTATATGGCCACAGAAGACCTCATACAGGAACTATTTCATAAAAGTGCACGCTGATTACACAAGCTGAACAAGGATGTATTGAACCCTTGAAATGGAAAGGAAAGTGACTTCAAAAATATCAGCGCAAAGCCCTGCCTAAAGGTACTTCAACATCACCGAAATAAAAACAATTGTTATTCCCAACAGGAATGAAGCAGCAGCCAGTTTTTTCTGTCTGGCTCGTAATTGGATGAGTTCAGCAGAAGAGCCTTTTGAGGCCAGACGGCCAACCCGAGGCGCGAGTAGCTCAAACGAATAGAGCGCCAATAAAGCCAAAATAGCAACCAACACATGTTTTACAAAGCTTGCTGTTTCCCAGATTGTATCAAAATTGATGATGGCCACATAATATTCGCTCGCGATTTTCATGGGGATACCTGTTACAAACAATACCAGCAAAGAAACATAAACAATCACTCGCACCCTTTTCATCAGTGCACTCATAAACTTACCGGCCTGAGCGGGCTCCAGCACTTTCGAAACAGTTGGCAGTACCGCCAGTAAGTTAAATACCATGCCACCAATCCACGCGATGGTAGCCATTTGATGAATAAAATCCAAAATCGTTAATACTAGGGGATTCTCAAGCATAGTTTCATTTTTTAGCCAACGAAAATAAGACATACTTTATAACCATCAAGCTCTTCTTCAGTTTTAGGTAACTTATTTTTCTCCAATCAACTTGTTATCCGTTCATTTTTAATTACTTAAATATGTTGTGTTGTATTTTACAACAGCTGTATATTTTTTCAACAGTTCGTTGGTAGTCTCTTATTATTAGCTTGTTACAAATTTTTCATTTCTAATGTGTTGATTTTTTCAACAGTCATATGCAATGTTTTAGTTTAAGCTGAATTCTGTATCATACTGTTATTGAGCTTTTTAGTATTTATTTTGGGAGTTTGGCACACAAATTGAACAGAGAGGGCAGAAACATTAAAGTGATGAAAATTACAAAACATAATACCAAAAATCATAAAGACATGAAAACACAGGCTCTCTTCTCAAAATTCTTGATGATACTTTTGATCATCGCCTATACAATTCCACTTGAGGCAAACCAACAAAAGGACTCGGATATTGTAAAAAATCTTGCCATCAGCTGGACTGATGCCTTTTCACAGCATCAGCCCCAGAGTTCATTAAAGCTGCAAACCCCCGATTCACCTGATTTAGCGTCTGACGAAAATACATTGCTTATCACAGATGAAGCACAATTGGAAAAGCTCAGTCCTCAAAATTGGCGTATGCCGATTGCACGTAATGTAATTGTTGGCGTTTTCAATATTAACCATCCCGAATCGGCAGGCTGGAACGAGGCAGGATTTACCGCTGAAGCTTTGGCAGATTTAATGAAAAACAACTCCATTTTAATTTCGGAAGATGCTCAGCTGATTCACATGCTCGAAAATTTTACCGGATCAAAAGCTGATTCCTGGAAGCTCGAAAAATTGGCTTCTGACAAAGCTGTTCTGCAAGCCCTGAATCAAGCCACAAACAAAATTGGATTTGTAAGCTACAATGCAATCAAAAATGAAGCCATGACCGAAAACATCAACCAGCTGGCACTGCTTCCAATTGACCGGAATGCCAATGGTAAGCTCGATCAGATGGAAAATTTCTACTCAGAAACAAGCCGCTTCGAACGTGCCGTTTGGATGGGAAAATATCCTCATACCCTCACAAATACCTATTTTTTGGTAGCAACAAACAAGCCTTCTGATGCTCAAATCAGCTTTATAAGCTGGGCTTTGAATGAAGGACAGCAAACGCTTGCTGCCAATAATATCGGTCAATTGCCGCTTCCAGAGCGTTATGCCCAGATTGAAAAACTCAACACCATTCCCATTATTCCACCTGCACCAATCATCAAACAGCACACCTGGCAAAAGCTGATTCTGCCTACTTTAGGATTACTGCTTATCATCGGATTACTTAGCACTTCCTTGTTTTTTACTCAGAAAAGGCGAAACGAAAACCTCATCGACAGCCTTGAGGCCGATCAAAATACTACTCCAAAACAAACCCCTGCCGGATTGCTTTTCGACCGCACCCACACCTGGACTTTGATGCAAAAAGACGGCTGGGTAAAAACCGGTGTAGATGAATTTATCCTGAATGCAACAGGCTCGCTTTCACGGGTAAAACTTAAAAAAACAGGCGAAAAAGTTGAGAAAGGAGAAGCCCTGATCAGCCTCATCCAAAATGGAAAAAGCATCACGATTTTTTCACCGGTAAGCGGCATTGTAAAAGCAGTGAACGAAACCATCAACACACATATTCAAGAGCTTAACCAATCTCCTTACGACAAAGGCTGGCTTTATCAGATTGAGCCCTCCAACTGGCAACAGGAAAACAAACTCTTGATGATGATTAATGAATATACGAAATGGATAAGCTTCGAAATGAATCGTTTGCGCGATTTCTTTGCTTCCGCTTCGAGCAGCAACACCACGCATCCGCACACTGTTTTACAGGATGGAGGCGAACCACAGGCTGAGGCCTTAAAAAATTGCTGCCCCGAAGTGTGGGAAAATTTCCAGACCAGTTTTATCAACCCTTCCAGGTAGCTGATAAAATCAAAACCAAAAGATAAGCCCTTTTTCTAACCCAAATTCTTAACAGGACATGAAGAAAATTGACCGCCGGTTCTTCCTTAAAGCCATGGGCGTTACGGCCGCAACGCTGGCAGTAGGAACCTCCAAAACCACAGCAGGCGATCCGGCTCATGAAGCCGGAGATTTACCCGAACTCAAAGGCATACTGTTCGATGCCACCAAATGCAAAGGCTGTTATGGCTGCGAATATGATTGCGCCTGGGAACATGAACTCACAGAGCCTGACGTAATTGACGAAGACGAACGCCGCAAAACCGATCACACCCGACGTACCGTGGTAAACAAATACAACACCTCCAAAGGGGAAGTATTTGTTAAGAGCCAATGTATGAACTGCAACGATCCGGCGTGTGGAGCGGCTTGCCTCACTCAGGCCATGCATAAAACCAAAGATGGCTCTGTGATTTGGCGCGAAGATAAGTGTATGGGTTGCCGCTACTGCATGGTTTCGTGCCCTTTTGATATGCCTAAATTTGAATACCACAGTACCAATCCCAAGATTGAAAAATGTGATATGTGCTACCACCTGCAACAGCAGGGTGAGATGCCAGCTTGTGCCTATAACTGCCCAAACGGAGGGCTTTATTTTGGCACACGCCGTGAGTTGATTATTGAAGCAAACAAACGTATTGCAGAAAATCCTGAGCAGTACTATCCTCATATCTATGGCGAACATGAAGCGGGAGGATCAAGCTGGATGTATCTCTCTCCAGTTCCGTTTGAAGAAATAGGATTTAACACCAAAATCCAAAATAAATCCTATCCTTCACTCACTAAAGGATTTATTTCTTCTATCGCACCTGTCGACATCCTTTTGCCCGCTGCTTTGCTGGGTATTTATGAAGCCACTAAAAAACCCAAATCAGGAACCCATGAAAAGGAGGAATTGTCATGAACAAAGCAGCACCACAACCCCTGTATTTGGATAATCGCGATAACAACACTTTCAGGTTTATCCTTAATGAATTAAAACCCAAAAGCAAAATCTTTACGCCTTTCAACATATTCAGTATTCCGATAATTATCACCGGTCTGATTATCATGTACATCCGCTTTACACAAGGCATTGGATCTGTTACAAACCTCAGCCAGGAAGTTCCGTGGGGACTTTGGATTGGTTTTGATGTAGTTACAGGTGTAGCCTTTGCCGGAGGCGCTTATGTGTTGGTTTTTATGGTGTATATCCTCAACCTGGAAAAATACCGGCCAATTGTGCGCGTCACTGTTTTAAATGGCTTTTTGGCTTATTTGTTTTATTCAGCAGCACTTTTGCTCGATCTGGGTCGCCCGCTTAGTATTATTAATGTTATTATCGGCAATAATTTTGGTGTGAGCTCTGTATTATTTCTGGTTGGCTGGCATTTTTTGCTCTATATGTTGGCCCTTTTGCTTGAGTTTTCACCTGCCATTGCCGAATGGCTCAATGCCCGTAAAGCACGCAGATTCCTGTCGGGGCTTACATTGGCAGCCGTTATTTTTGGCATAACACTTTCTGTTTTGCATCAATCCGGTATCGGTGCGCTTTTCCTGATGGCCAAAGACAAAATCCATCCGCTCTGGTACAACGCCTACATGCCACTCATGTTTGTTGTGTCGAGTGTTTTTGGAGGGATTTCAATGGTGATTCTTGAAGGAAGCATCAGCAGCAAGGTTTTTGATTATCAGTTGGACAAAAACCATCACAAGCAGCACAACAGCATTTTGCATGGTCTGTCGAAAATATGCGCCGTAGGGATGTTTGTATATTTATTTATGCAAGTTCTCATCTTCGTGCATCAGCAAAATATGCCTTATCTGTATAGTCCTATGGGCTATTGGTTTATGCTGGAAATATTTGGCTTTGTATTGCTTCCTATGTTGCTATTCTTCCAAAGCTACAGAACCCAAAATATCGGCATGATCAAAGTGGCCAGTGTACTCACCCTGCTTGGTATTGTGCTGAACCGGATGAATATTTCAATAATTGCATTCCAATACGATGCTGCAGTGCGCTATGTACCTACATGGCAAGAATTTGTTGTAACACTCACTATTATTTTTATTGAAATATGGGTGCTGCGCTGGATCATCACACGCATGCCGGTTCTACGAAAATCTCCTGACTGGGCAAAAAGTAATCATTAACCTCAAAAATAAAAGATTATGGACGGATATCATTATTATAACCTATTCGAAACCAAAGGTTTGGAGTATCTGCTTACGATTGTTTTCTTCCTTATGCTGATACCTTTCTGGATAATCCTCAACAAAAAGGCAAAACCAGCGATGGCAACCCAAGCAGTACCCAATATTTTTGGGAATATCTCAACTATTCCGCAGCAGTTTTACATGGCCCTCAATCAGATTTGGGTGCAGCCCTTTGAGGGAAATCAAATACGGTTGGGGTTCAACGATTTGATCAGCAATCTGGTTCATGCCGAAAAATTGATTTTCAAAAAGAACATCGGAGAACCCATTGTTCGGGGCGAACTTTTAGCAGAGTTGTACAGCAATGGCAAACAGCTAAAAATTGTTTCCCCGGTAAGTGGGATTGTGCGCAAAACAAATAAATCTCTCGAGGATAGTGTGTCACTTTCAAATGCTTCTCCCTATCAACATGGCTGGATGATGGAAGTGGAAGCTGCAAACTGGTCGCAGGATGCTAAATCGCTTATCACACCCGACTCTGTAAAAAGCTGGATGATAAATGAACTTACGCGTGCCCGTGATTTCCTTGCACAGCTTCAAAATTCCTATGACCCTGTTGCACAACCTATAGTGTTACAGGACGGGGGAGAAATAAGCCCTGATGCACTCTCAAAAATGCCTCCCGCTATTTGGAATGATTTTGAAGAAGCCTTTTTAAGTCTGCCTGAGCTTAATTAAAAAGATTCTAAGGCCTTTACCTGCTTCTTTTGTTGTATTTTCGATGCGAAATTCCGGCAAAAGAAGCAGGTTTTTTTACACTTTACAAAAAAAACGATGCTTTGGAATTGACCCAGAAAAGTTGAAATGAAAAAGAAAACCAATAATAGCAAAATCAAGCTGCATAGCAGCATCCCATTTCATTGGTTTCGGTCGACGATATACAGCCGCGTAATCCTCAGTATCGGTTTGATGACGCTATTTTTGTTTGTTTCATTTGGCTTGATTTATCAATCCGTGCACGAAAAGCAACTCAACGAAATCATCCTGCAAAGCGGCGACAATGTTGGCTCCATTGTTGAAGGTGCTATGTATCATTCTATGCTCGAGAACAACAAAAGCGAATTGTACAACATCATCGATGTTATCAATACCCTGCATAATATTGATGAAGTAAATCTGTACGACCACAACCACGATTTGGTGTATGGAACATTTTTGCTTTATGACGATAATAGCAATCCTGACTGCAAATCCTGTCATGTGCAAATGGACACACTTTTTCCGAGAACAGAGAAAGCCTATTATATTTTTGATGAGCACAGCCAATGCGAAAGCAATACAACAGACCAACACAGGCAATTGCTCATTCGCACACCCATCATGAATGAACCCTCCTGCTCCACTACCGAGTGCCATGCCCATAATCCGGAAGACGATATTCTGGGTTCATTTATCATCAAAATGCCGCTGGCACAGCTAGATACCTCCGTTCACAAATCCTCTATCGACTTTTATGTGATGGCCATTATCAGTTCGGTGATTCTATTGAGCCTTCTGATTTTACTTACCACCCAAAAAATCAAAAAACCACTGAAAGCCCTGCTTAACGCAAGCAATTTGGTTGCCTCAGGCGAACTCAATACACGTATTGACATTGCAGGTGATCAACTGGATGATATGCGACTTGTTGCAGTAACCTTTAACAGCATGCTCGACAACCTGCAACAAGCAACCGTTGAACTGGAAAACTGGTCGCAGCAACTAGAATACAAAGTTCAGAAAAAAACAGAAGAACTGCGATCAGCCCAAAGCGAACTCATTCAGCTCGAACGAATTGCCTCGTTGGGAAAGCTGTCTGCATCTGTGGCTCACGAACTCAACAATCCGCTTTCGGGCATTTTGATTTACACCAAATTGATTTATAAGCAGCTAAGCAATATTGAGTTATATGCTTCCAAAAAAGAATCCATTCTGAAGCACCTCAGCCTGATCGAGTCAGAAACCAAACGTTGCGGCGAAATCGTGCGTGGGATGCTCGACTTCTCGCGCAAGGATCAGGGCAATATGGCTGAAACGCATTTACATCGGGTGCTCACAGAAACGTATGAATTGATGGCTCATCCGGTAAGAATAAATGGGATTAGTTTTTTTACTGATTTCAAAGCCACTAACGATCTCGTAAAATGCGGTGCCAATCAGATAAAGCAGGCTTGCGTAGCACTTATTATGAATGCCAGTGAAGCCATCAACGAAAATGGAGAAATCATGCTCCGAACACTAAATCCCGACGATAAAACGCTGTGCATCGAGATAATCGACAACGGAAGTGGCATCAACGAAGAAGTGTTGCCACATATTTTTGAACCCTTTTATACCACAAAACAAGGCGTTAGCGGTATCGGACTTGGCCTGGCCATCGTGCATGGCATCGTGCAGCGCCACAATGGTAAAATTGAAGTGCTTTCGAAAATTGGTGAAGGCACAACCATGGCCATGATCTTACCCTTAATTAATGAACAAAGCCATAAACAGTCATGAAAAAAAACTCAATCTTAATTGTTGACGATGAAGCATCTGTAAGAGATTCGTTATACAACTGGTTTCTGGAAGACGGCTTTGAAGTTTCCTGTGTCGAGGATGCCTCCAAGGCCTTGAAAATACTTGATCACAAACATTTTGATATCATTTTGGCCGATATCAAAATGCCCGGCATGGATGGTCTGGAACTTTTGCGGCGTATCAAACAGATCAAACCCGATGCTGTGGTAATTGTCATTACTGCATTTGCAACTGTTGACACAGCAGTCCAGGCTCTCAAAGACGGCGCATTTGATTATGTGACCAAACCTTTTGATCCGGACGACTTATCTCATCTGATTCGCAATGCCTTGCGTCAGCTTTCGCTGCAAGAGGAAAATGAAAACCTGCGCGAACGGGTAACCGCCTTGGAACAGGTTGAAGATATTATAGGTGAAAGCGAGGCCGTAAAAAAAATGCTCACCGAGGTGGAACAGGTAGCTCAATCAAACGCATCAGTTATCATCACAGGCGAAAGCGGAACAGGCAAAGAACTTATTGCCAAAGCTATACATGCCAATTCTTCACGTAAATTTTTTCCACTCGTCAGCGTGCATTGCGGCGCACTTACTGAAAGTTTGCTCGAGAGTGAGTTGTTTGGCCACGAAAAAGGCGCCTTTACGGGTGCTGTGTATAACCGTAAAGGACGTTTTGAAATGGCAGATAATGGCACTATCTTTCTCGATGAAATCGCTACAATTTCATCAAAAATGCAAGTGGAACTGTTGCGTGTGCTCGAATCGAAAAGCTTTGTGCGTGTTGGCGGCAATAAAACCATTACTTCCGATTTCAGGGTAATTTGTGCCACCAACCGCGATTTAAAGAAGATGGTGAACGATGGCAGCTTCCGCGAAGACCTTTACTACCGGCTCAATGTGGTGAATATCAAAGTTCCGCCACTGAGAGAAAGAAAAGATGATATCCCACTCCTGGTGGATTATTTCATCGCCAAATATTGCAAAAGCATGAGCCGTAATAAGGTTTCCATTGAGTCAGCAGCAATGAAAAGGCTGCAGGAATATGATTTTCCGGGCAATGTACGCGAACTCGAAAACCTGGTGGAAAGAGCCATTGTAGTGGGCAATGGAAAAGAAATCAGGCTGCGCGATCTGCCTTTGAGCAAATCTGCCCCGGCAGCTAAAACTGAAAGTTTGAACGAACTCGAAAAACAACATATCTACCAGGTACTTAAAAAATACAGCTGGAATATTTCACGCGCAGCACAAGCGCTTGGTATTGATCGTGTTACACTCTATAATAAAATCAAAAAATACGATCTGAAGCAGGAATCCTGAATCCGGTGGTGATGCTCAACCATGAAAAATGTCAATCAGATAACCCTGATCTCTTTTGGTATAGTCGATAAGGCTTTATTGGAAATGATACGAACCGAAACAGCACGCATTTTTGGCTGCAAAGTGCAGCTTAAAGAAGCACGTACTGAGCTAGGTCAGTATTTTGATGGTTCACGCCGACAATACAATGCTGATCAATTGCTTCAAATGGTCGATCTAACTTATGGCAAAGACGAAGCTAAAACTGCAGGGCTTTTTCTAGTGGATTTGTTTATTCCCATTCTCACTTACATTTTTGGACAGGCCTATCTCAATGGACGCACTTCCGTGGCATCGGGCTACCGGCTTACCGATGAACGCTATGGTATTAAATCATTCAAACAAAAATACCCTTCACGCTTCTTAAAAGAGGTGATTCACGAGCTGGGACACAATTTTGGCTTGATACATTGCCATACTATCGGATGCGTGATGCAGGCCTCCACCTATGTAGAAGATATCGACCTGAAAAATACTGATTTCTGTCCGGCCTGCAGGCGACAACTAGCGCAATAAAAAAGGGCGGAAAGCCCGCCCCCGAATGTTTGTTAAGAAATTTTTATCTGCTTTGCCGGTTTAGGCTTCACTTCGTCGCGTTTGGGCAAGGTAAGCTTCAAGATGCCATCGCTGTATTTGGCTGCGATTTTATCCACATTTACTATTGTTTCGGGCACGCTGAAGCTGCGTTGGAATGAGCTGTAACTGAATTCGCGACGTGTAACTCTTTCACCATCTTTTTCCTCATGCGTTTCTTCCCTTTCCGAAGAAATCGTCAGGCGACCATTGTCGTAATCCAGCCTGAAGTCGTCCTTTTTCATTCCAGGAGCTGCAACTTCAATCATAATTTCATCATCATTTTCTTTGACGTTTACGGCCGGCAAAGTGGAATCTGTTCCGGCGAAATTCCTGGTGTTCCAGTCCATCAAATCTCCTTCAAAGAAACGATCGATCAATGAAGGAAAAGTTGGCATCAAATTGTTCGAAAAGCGTGTTAGTTTCATAATTCAATCCTCCATTTTTTAATGTTAATATTTTATTTATAATGAATGAAATCAAATCGTATGCCAATAACTATTTTACAGACTTAATAACCTTGATTAGTCCTTATAATCAATGCTTAAATCAGATTAATACACATTACAAATAAATTTTCTGAAAAATTGACATTTAATTCCAATACTAAACTGTCAATTTGACCTTTTAAAACTGTATTTTATCTTTTCGCTTGCAAAGGCTGTAGCGTTCGATATCAGCAAAAATGGCATCTGACAACAACTCACCATCGCGTTCGATACCTTCAAACTGAAATCCAAGTTTCTGAGGTATTTTTTTGCTGGAAATATTACCTACAGCACAATTAATCTCTACGCGATTGAACTGCAGCTTTTCGAAGGCAAACTTCACCAGCTGCTTCACCGATTCAGTAACGATACCCTTGTGCTGAAAAGGTTCCGAAAGCCAATAGCCAATTTCTGTTTTCCGGTTTGCACGATCTGTTCCGCTATACCCAATCAAACCAGCAAATTCACCCTCAAACTGCATCACAAATACCAACTCCTGATTTTTATAAATTCCACGGATAAAATTGCGTGTATCATCCACCTGTTTGGTAAGATTGACAAAAGGTAACCATTTTCTAAGGTATTGCCGCTGATTGTTTATCGTTTCAAATATAACCTCAGCATCGGTCAGTTCAACCTGTCGGAGCAACAATTTTTCTGAAATATAGAGCATAGTCATCACACAAAAGCTTTTGTGCGAAGTTACACAATTACTACAAGCCGCATCTTTGCTGCATCTTGCTTCATCATTGAATATCAAAATATTTTCTGCCACCTTACTATGTTCACTAAACAATAATAAATTAATCAGCCTAGTTGCTGCAAATGCTGCTTTTTGCTATTTTTGCAGCTGTAATGTGAAGAAATTAACAATTAGTTCAATCAACGCCTGTTTTATGGAAATTACCAAACTTGACCAAATGTTTGAAGCGCTCAGAAGCGCCAAAAAAAAGATACTTGTTGCAGCATATGCCAACGACGAACACTCTATTAGTGCAGTTAGCATGGCCATCGACCAGGGACTTGTAGAAGGCACCCTGGTTGGCGATCAGGAAGAAATACGCAAAGTATGCGAAAGTCATCAGATCGACATAAACAAATTCACAGTGGTGCATGAACCCGACGAGATGAAAGCTGCCTACAAAGCTGTTGAGCTGATCAATGCCGGACAGGGTAACTTGCTAATGAAAGGATTGGTAAGCACAGATAAATATATGCGTGCCATTTTAGATAAAGAAAAGGGTCTGATGAACAAAGGAGCGGTTTTAAGTCATGTAACAGTGATCGAAAATCCAAATTACCCAAAATTACTCATTGTAGGTGATGTTGCCATCTTGCCGGCACCTGAGATGCCTGAAAAAATTGCCATTACAAACTATTTGATTCAAACGGCTCTGGCACTTGGCATAAAACGCCCAAAGGTAGCCCTGATTGCAGCTTCCGAACAAGTTTCCTATAAAATACAATCCAGCGTTGATGCTGCACTAATAGCCAAGATGGGCGATCGCGGCCAGATCAAAGGAGCCGATATCGATGGGCCACTTGCGCTTGATGTTGCTATCGACCCCGAAAGTGCCGCTATAAAAAAAATAGCTGGTCCTGTTGCTGGTGATGCAGATTGTTTGGTATTCCCAAATATCGAGGCAGGAAATGTATTCTATAAAACAAACACAAAACTTACCAATGCTGAGCTTGGCGCTATGGTAGTTGGCGCAAGGGTTCCGGCAGTATTATCTTCACGCGGCGACAGCACCAAAACCAAACTCTATTCTATCGCCCTGGCAGCACTTACGGCTAAATAACACAATACGCAACACCCTAATCACAACCACATGGAAGAAGTCCGCATCCTTACGATCAATCCCGGCTCCACTTCAACAAAATTTGGCGTGTTTTCGGGTACCGATCCACTCTATATCAAAACCATACGACACAGCACCGAAGAACTGGATCCCTTCGAAAAGATTACAGATCAATTTCAGTTTCGCAAGGATTTGATTCTAAAACAGCTACAGGAAGCAGAAATCTGTTTGGAACAGATTCGTGCAATCGTTGGGCGGGGCGGATTACTCAAGCCTATTGAATCAGGTGTGTATGAGGTGAACGAAACCATGTTGCACGACTTGCGCAACAGCCCATTGGGCGAGCATGCCAGCAATCTGGGTGGCCTGATTGCCAACGACATTGCCCAATCATTAACGGATGCCCGCGCTTTTATTGCCAATCCTGTTGTGGTTGACGAGCTGGATGATATCGCACGATTTTCGGGTCATCCACTGCTTCCACGTGTTTCGATTTTTCACGCGCTTAATCAAAAAGCTGTTGCCCGCCAACATGCCAAAAGTATTATGCGCAAATACGAAGAAATGAACCTGATTGTGGTTCATCTGGGAGGTGGCATCACCGTAGGGGCGCATAAAAAAGGGCGTGTGGTTGACGTGAACCAGGGCCTTGACGGCGACGGGCCTTTCTCGCCCGAAAGAACCGGCACACTGCCTGTGGCGGCTCTGGCAAGGCTATGCTACAGCGGAGAGTTTACCCTGAAAGAAGTATTAAAAATGATCAAAGGAGAAGGCGGATTGGTAGCCTATCTCGGAACAAACAGCGCCTATCAAGTGCAACAAAAGGTGGAAGCTGGCGACGAGGAAGCAGAACTGATTTACAAAGCCATGGCGTATCAGGTAGCCAAAGAAATTGGATCGATGGCTACTGTGATGCATATGCAGGTTGATGGCATCCTGATTACAGGTGGTATTGCCCACGATAAATATTTCGTTAATCAAATCATCGAACGCGTGCATCGGATTGCTCCTGTTCATGTGTATCCGGGCGAAGATGAACTGAAAGCCCTTGCCATGAATGGTTTACGTGTATTAAGCGGTGAAACTGAGCCTAAGCTTTACAACTAAAAAAATCCTGACAAAAACACCTCATATGATTGAATTCGCCCTCGAAGGCCATGAATACATTTTGATGAATCAATTGCTCAAATTTACCGGCCTGGCCGAAAGTGGTGGCGAAGCCAATCAGATGATACTTTCCGGACAAGTAAAATTGAATGGCATAGTTGCATTAGAAAAAAGACGCAAAGTAAAAGCCGGTGATGTGGTGCTTTACGAAGGACAAGAGGTGAAGGTTTATTAGTAAAAAACCGATTACAACGATATTTCACAATGCCAGCCGCTTATATCGTTTCTCTATCAGATTTTGGTAAGCCATTTTCATTTCTTCGGAAAGGAAAGAACGATCAATCCAGCTTAATGATTTTCTTTTGCGCTTTGAGAATCTGTTAAATGCCGCTGACATTTGTTTGTCATTCAAACCCAATTTGTAACCAAATTGGTCAAAATGCTCACGTCTTAATTTCCTTCTTTTACCACAAAGGCTAAGTGCAAGTTCTTCGTCATCATCAAGATTAATAATTGTAGCATTGAGCAAGTCATAGGCAGGAGCCAAAATCCAACCGGAAGCACTTTCGATCATCGAAAAATTCTTCAGATGCATATCATTATTACCCACCAGAAAAGAAAAAACCGTGAGTTCGAAAAGCAGGATTTTGTCGAGCAAAGGATTACTGGAGTAAGCATCCAATGCTTTTCCAACTTTTTCCATTGAGCTTTTATATTTGTCATAGGCCTCCGTTATCTGAAACATATCCAGCATGTGAATTTTACCACCGGATGATGTTCGGTCAACGCGTTTGGTGATGTAAGATCGTTCGCCTGATGCCAATCGAATCAAAGAAGAAGGAACCACCCGTAGGCCATAAGTCTCGGCCATTCGCATAGTAAGATGTTCGTTTTCTGGCAATTCCCTAAATCGTTCTGAAGGAGGCTTAAAAATATATTGGCCACCCAAAGCATCAACAACTGTGAGTCTGGCATCTGACTTTTGCTTCAATGATTTAACCAGCGACATGGATAGTTTAGCTTGCACGCCAGGAACTGAAACACTCCGCTCAACTACACGTTTTGCCAGTTCATCCATTTGATCCAGGGTGTAAGTAATCTTTGGGGCAGTTTTGATTCCAAAAATTTTCCTAGAACATTGTTCATGGAAATCAATACCTTCCGGCAGAGATTCATAACAATATAAACAATTATGTTGCATTTTCTTCGCTGTTTGGTATAACACTTACAGCACCTATACAGTTCTGACAGCATGCAAGTAATAATCCCATTCGATCATTGGGGTTAATCTTCCAATTTCTGGACGCAATATCCAGTAACCAACCTTCCGGAATTAAACCCTCAAAAAACGGAAAAAGACGATTACTTATATATGGCTGATCTGAAACGGGCATCGTAAATGTGATGAAATCATTGGGATGCTCCATTACATAACGGCCTTCATACCGGAAAATAAATTCACCTTCATCTGTTTCTGTAATTAATCCGGCTAAAACATTCTTATAAAACACCCTGCCGCGCCTCATTCTATTACATTTTTGGAATTTACTGGTGCCAATTCGTGACCAAACATGCGCAAAACCAAATTCACTTTTTCCATGTTAAGATTGGTTTTTCCTTGTTCTATCTTACGAATCACTGTCAAGGCAACACCCGCACGATCGGCAAATTCTTCCTGCGTTAGGTTAACTTCTCGCCGACGTTCTTTTACAAAAGCTGCTAGTTTTTTCATGCCATACATTTATAACAATAAACATTACAAATGTACAAATTATATGCAAAAGAATATAATTGATAAAAATATTTATCAACTATATGCTTTTACATATACATAAGTCTCGCTAGCAATACAATAAATCAAGAACTCCCAAAACCAACAAGGGCAGGATTTCATTCGGATTTACTCCACTACCAGCTTTTGATGCAGCTTTTTATCTCCAACGAAAAGTGCCAGTTGATAAATACCGGCAGGCAAAAAATCAATTGAAATGGTGCTACTTATAAACCTTTCCTGATAAAAGACTTCTCTACCCTGCATATCATAAATGCTAAGTCCATAGTGGCTTTCAGGAAGTAAATAAATTATATCATTTGCCGGATTGGGATAAAACAGCCTTTTCTGCTCATGAGCCATATTTACAGGCACACTCAGGTATTCATCCTTATAGCGCAAAACGGCGCCATTGTCGCCTACGAGCCAGCCCAGCTTTTCATCCAGGAAGGAGCTTTCTGGATATCTCACCCTGCGGTGCTGACCCTCGTAACGGATTTCCCAGTTTTCGCCCCCATCTTTAGTGATTGCGACCATTGCATCCTCGAAAGTAGCGACAGCCCGATCAGGTGTTATCATTTTTGCATATGAAGGCACGCGATCGTTTATCTGCAAAGGCTCCGACCAGCTTTCGCCTCCATCATGGGTAATCAAAATACCCTGATCATTAAGGGTAATCATGCCCGTTTCAATATCAGCAAAACTGATTGAGCTAATCCTCTCATCAGAGGGGATTTGAATAAAATGCCACGAATTTCCTCCGTCTGATGTTTTTAGAAGCAACCCTTTGTATGCCGATGTTCTGAGTGCCATATAACCCACCTCCTTCGAAACAAAAACCAGCGCATCATCAAAAAACACATCGTCGGCCAGCACAGGTGAAATATCTGTCCAGTTGTTGCCATTATCAATTGATTTAATGATTTCGGCATCGGCTGAGGTTAAAAACAATCCACCATCAATTGAATGAGCAATATGTTTGAAGTAATAATTGTCGAATCCTGTTTGTTTCAGCTGCCAGTTGAGGCCGCCATCATTGGTTTCAAAGATTTGATTGTTTGTAAAGACTGCCCAGCCCAATGCTTCAGATTCAAAAGCGAAGGCTGACACAGGGCTGAAAGTAGAAATAAAAGGATGATTGGCTTGCTGCCAGCTTTCGCCGCCATCAACTGTGCGCAAAATAGTGGGGCCTTCGATACCGCCATATCCAACAAATCCCAGTTGTTCGTTCAGAAAGTAAACCGATTTGAAATTCTGGGTATTGCCTTCGACCAGATTACTCCAGCTTTGCCCGCTATCCTCGCTCTTCATTAAAAAAGGACCCCAACCTGTAACAACCAAATCATCACTCCCGTGCCACGAAAAATCGGTGCAGCTGCTCAAATATCCTGATCCTACCGGAATTACGTCCCAACTTTCACCTCCATTTACAGTGCTGTACAAATTACTGAACGACATGATGAAGCCTTCATTTTCATTTATGAATTTCATTTTCTTCAACATACTGCCATCCGTTTCGCTGATCTCAAAAGTTGTCCAGTCATCCCCACCATTGGCAGTATAATAGGCCTTAAAAACTGCAAATGTGGAATCCTGATTTACGGAATGGTTATAGGCTGCGATCCATATTTTTTGATCGCTAATCACCGACAGTCCTCCAAATTGTTGAAACCCTTCCGGCAGCGGAATATCTTCCCAGCTCAAACCGCCATCCAATGTCTTATATAATCTGGGATACTCAAAATCCCAATTCATATGACCTGCCACAAAACCAACATTTTCATCCACAAAATCAATGGCTTGGCCATGAATATTGGGTGCAGGCTGACGGTTCCAGTTAGTACCGCCATCTGTTGTTTTTATCAGAATTCTTCCTGTTCCGGTAATCTAGCCGGTATTATTATCCACAAAATCGGCTGCCACGTAATCGCCGGCCTGCTGCCAGTGGGTGTAATGCCAGGTTTCGCCGGCATCGCTGGTCGTAAAAATATGACTCCAGGCAACAACAACACCATGATTATTGTCGCGGAAATCCACAAAACGAAGCTGCACACCTTCGGCCGGAAAATCAATAGCAGTCCAGCTTTCGCCACCATCAAAAGTGCGCATCACCATGCTGCTGTTTCCAACGATGAAACCCGTATCGGGCGATGGAAAACTAACAGCTAAAATATCATTGAAAGTTGGCGAAGGATTTAACAATTCCCATTGTTGTGCCTGCAAGTTAAGGCCCAAAAAGCCGGTCAATAAAACCATCCAAAAGATTTTGAAGTGCGTAAACATAATCCTGTGTTTTGGTAAATAATTTGATTGCTACTTTTAACAGCAGTAAAGATAAGGCATTTGCGGGAAAATTAAGGCTGTGCAGGGAAATTTATAAAAACTGTTTCAAAAATCATGTCATGATACCTTTATTTTCCCAAACAACAACGACAGCAATCCTTTAGATGTAAAACCTTATCTTTGTACACTTAACTTACTGCCAACACGCTATGCACGAAGATCTGTTACTGCTCGACGCCATCAAACTCAACTTTAGCCCAGCCGGACTGCACATGATGAATATCACTATTGGGTTGATTATGTTTGGCGTGGCATTGGGTATCAAAATCGAAAATTTTAAAAGAGTCTTCTTACATCCAAAAGCAGCGCTGGCGGGATTAATGAGTCAATACCTCTTGCTGCCGGCACTCACTTTTCTGGCTGTTTGGATTTTTGATGATTACATCACACCTTCAGTGGCATTTGGCATGTTGCTCGTGGCATCTTGTCCGGGCGGCAATGTTTCCAATTTTATTTCCAGTGTAGCCAAAGGCAATGTAGAACTTTCGGTAAGTCTTACCGCAATGGGAACCGTGCTGGCAGTATTGCTAACGCCAGCAAACTTTGCCTTTTGGGGAGGCTTATATTCTTCTACCTCACCTTTGTTGCGTCCTATTGAGATAGATCCGCTGGAGATGTTCCGTACTGTTTTTATTATCCTTGGTTTACCCGTGATTGCCGGTATTTCATTTGCAGGAAAATTTCCCATGATCACCCAAAAAATTATTGGCCCGATCCGAAATATTTCTCTACTGCTTTTTGCCATGTTTATCCTAATGGCCTTTTGGAATAATTTTGAGTTTTTCATCCAATATATCGATTGGATTTTTCTGATCGTTTTGATTCACCACCTGATTGCGCTGGTTTCGGGATATCTTTTTGCAGCTTCGTGGGGGCTCAACCGCATCAATCGCCGTACAATTGCTATCGAAACCAGCATTCAAAATTCGGGCTTGGCATTGGTTTTACTTTTTAATCCACGAATTTTTCCTCCCGAGCTAAATATGGGTGGTATGGCCTTTATCGCAGCCTGGTGGGGAATCTGGCACATTGTGGCCGGATTAAGCCTTGCCGGTTTTTGGGTAAAATTCCGACCTGCAAAACAACTGGCCAATGGATAAAAAGCAAAACCTTCCACAGATAGATACCCCTTCGACAGGCTATAAAATCCTGTTTCGGCTGGTTCGGTTTTATTACCACCTTTACTACAAAAAAATCAGTGTATTAGGCCTGGAAAATATTCCAAAAGACAAGCCTGTTATTTTTGCTGCCAACCATCAGAATGCCCTGATGGATGCGTTGGCTGTTCTTTTTGCTGCCGGGCGTCCGGTTGTTTTTTTAGCCCGTGCTGATATTTTCAGGAATAAAATCATAGCCAGAATACTTTATTTTCTGCGCATTTTACCGGTTTACCGCATCCGTGACGGGGTGAATGTGGTTGAGAAAAACAAGGCCGTATTTGCCGAAACAGTGCGTTTGTTAAAAAACGGCTTCGTATTGACGATCATGCCCGAAGGCACCCATTCGCCGGGCAAAAAACTGCAACCCCTTAAAAAAGGTGTTGGTCGTATCGCGTTTCAGGCCGCTGAGGCTGTAAATTTCGAGGAAGAAATCTTCATCGTCCCTTTTGGAATAGATTATGAGCATCCTGACCATGCAGGAAAAAAATTGCTGCTCAATATTGGCAAACCGATTGCTTTGTCTGCCTTTTACGATGATTATAAAAAACAAGCACAAGATGGTCTTATCAAACTGAAAAACAGCCTCGAAGAGCAATTAAAGAAACAAATTGTCCACCTCGAAAATATTGAAGAAAGTGATATTTTTCGACTGCTTAACAAACTTAACAATTATCAGTTGACAGATGCAGCAACACATCTCATAGTTTTTGAAAACGAACAAAAGCTGGCTCAAAGGCTCAATCAGCTGTTCGAGAAGCAAGCTGAAAGTTACCTGGTTTTGATGCAAAAAGGCAAAGATTACCTGCATCTGCTTGAGCAAAACCATCTGCACGAAACAAGTCACAATCAGTTCAAAATCCCGATTTTAAGCCTTTTATTAAATGGGATTTGGCAACTTATTGCATTAATACCATGGATCATTGGCGTTGTGTTGAATTATCTTCCTTATAAAATTCCAGGATTAGTAGCAGGAAAGTTCAAGGACCAGCAATTTATCAGCTCAGTTAATTTTGTGCTGAGTTTTCTGCTTTTTCCCATCTGGTATGTGATCTTAGGTTTTGCGATTTATATCATTTCCGGCGCTGCTGGTTGGACGATGTTAGGCATGATACTAAGCCCATACGCGGGTTTGTTTGCTTTTTATCATTTTAAAGCGCAAAAGAGATTCATACGCTTGCTCCGATGGAAATGGTTTTGCAAGCGCAATAAAACGTTTGGTAAAAAGCTCTTTGAAGCACGCTACGAACTACAAAAGCGAGTTTCAGAAATCCTTGATAAACCTGCTGTTTAAGCCAGTTTGGGTGCGATAAACTTTTCCAGTTTGATCAGATCAGCCGTAAACTTCCGAATGCCTTCGGCCAGTTTTTCGGTAGCCATTGCATCTTCGTTCAATAGCCAGCGAAACATTTTTTCGTCGGGAAGTATTTTTTCTTCATCTGAGGCAAGGGCAATTTCAGGTGTAAGTTTTGGACTGATCACTTGCTCATCCTTTTCAAGTTCAGCCAATAAAGCTGGTGAAATGGTTAACAAATCGCAACCGGCCAGCTCAATAATCTCTCCGGTATTTCTGAAGCTGGCACCCATCACTTCGGTAGCATAGCCATACTTCTTGTAATAATTGTAAATCGCTTTCACTGATAAAACACCCGGATCTTCGGCAGCAGGAATATGATCCACCTTGCGTTGTGCCTTATGCCAGTCGAGGATGCGGCCTACAAAAGGCGAAATCAATTGCACGCCGGCCTCTGCGCAGGCAATTGCCTGAATCTTGCTGAAGAGCAAGGTAAGATTCGTGCGAATGCCTTCCTTTTCAAGCACTTCAGCAGCTTTTATTCCTTCCCAGCTGGCAGCCACTTTGATCAAAATGCGCTCACGCGAAATATGATTGGCTTCATAAAGCCGAATCAGACTTCTGGCTTTTTCGATACTCCCTTCAATATCGAACGACAGCCGCGCATCCACCTCCGTGGAAACCCTGCCCGGAACGATTTTTAAAATTTCCAGTCCGAAATTCACAGCCAACTTGTCCAAACAAAGTCCAAGTCTTTCCGATGAGGAGCTATCCTGCTGCCGGGCATAAGCGATGGCTTCCTCAACAAGGGGGGCATAGCGCGGATCGGAAGCCGAACTGTAAATCAAAGATGGATTGGTGGTGGCATCAGTGGGTTGATACTGCCGCATGCTTTCAAAATCGCCGGTATCGGCAACCACTTTTGTGTATTGTTTGAGCTGGGCTAAGGTATTCATGAGCGATAATTTTTTAAATTTACTACTATTTGCGGACAAAGATACAGCTTCATAAAAAAGCCATCAAAGATTTCTGGCAACCAAAAGGTGTTTTTATTTGTCATGCCAAAAGTATAGCTTTGCTTATCAAAACCAAAACTCATGAACAAAATCAGCAGAAGCGAATTTATCCGGCTGAGTGTGCTGGCCGGCGCAGGTTTTAGCCTTTTACCATCAAGTGCAGTTTTTGGCAATAACAACAGTAAATTACGGCTGGGAATTATTGGCACTGGTTTACGCGGACAGGAATTGTTACGACTTAGTTTGCAGCGCGATGACACCATTGTGCCGGCCCTCTGCGATATTGACGAACGCATGCTCGGAAAGGCATTAAGCATCTATGATAAAGCCGGTAAACCCCACCCGGAGATTTATAAAGCCGACAACATGGCCTGGCAACACCTTCTTGCCCGCCCCGATCTGGATGCTGTGTTAATTGCCACACCCTGGGAATGGCATTATCCGATGGCAATGGAAGCTTTGCAAGCCGGAAAACATGTGGGATGTGAGGTAATCATGGGTACCACAATCGAGGAGCATTGGGATATAGTGCGGCAGTCAGAAAGCACAGGAATGCAGTATATGATGCTCGAAAATGTGTGCTACCGCCGCGATGTGATGGCAGTGCTGAATATGGTTCGTCAGGGTGTTTTTGGCGAACTGATTCATATGCAGGCTGGCTATCAGCACGATCTGCGTGAGGTAAAATTCAACGATGGCATTCAGCCTTATGGCGGAGGGTTTTTGTTTGGACCAGAAGCTTTTTCTGAAGCACGCTGGCGCACCCAACACTCGCTCGAACGCAATGGCGATCTGTATCCAACCCACGGCATTGGTCCGGTATCAAAAATGCTGAAAGTCCATGCCGGAAATCGTTTTGTATCGCTCAACAGCATGGCCAGTAAAGGACGCGGGCTGCATGAATATATTTTGGATCAGGCTGGTCCGGAGCATCCAAATGCCAAGCGCGACTTCAAATTGGGAGATGTGGTTACCACTATGATCAAAACTGCCAACGGAGAAAGCATTTTGTTGCAACACGACACCAATCTGCCACGACCTTATTCACTGGGTTTTCGTGTGCAAGGAACCAAAGGACTTTGGATGGATGTGAACAAATCCATCTTTATCGAAGGGCAAAGCGCACCCCATCGCTGGGAAGAAGCCCAAAGCTGGCTTCAGCGGTATGATCATCCGCTGTGGAAACGCCTCGAAAATTATGCCGAAGGCGCCGGCCATGGCGGCATGGACTTCTTTGTAGTTAACGCCTTTATTCAGGCAATAAAAAATGCAGCAACTGTTCCGATTGATGTTTACGATTCCGCTGCCTGGAGCGTAATAACCCCATTGTCAGAAACTTCAATAGCACAAAACGGCAGCCCACAGGATTTCCCCGATTTTACAAACGGCACATGGAAAACCAAACCCGATATTTTCGCACTTGATGACCGTTACTAATCAAAGTTTGGTGATTATGGCTGCCGGACGCTCCCGCCGTTTTGGCCAGCCTAAGCAGCTGCAAATTGTAACCCAAAAAGGCAACTGGCTGATGGATTTTGCTGTATATGATGCACTTCGATTAGGATTGCAGCAAGTCGTTATCGTCGTTTCGGAGGAAAACCAGCAATTGATCAATAAGCATTATAAACCACTAAGCCAAAAAATACATATAAAAACTATTGTCCAGCAACAGCATCCGGCAGGCTTCGAAAAGCTAACCCAACAATTTGCCCGGCAAAAACCATGGGGAACCGGACAGGCTGTGCTTACAGCTGTAGAAATGGTAAACCATGATTTTGTATTGCTTAATGCGGATGATTTTTATGGTTTTGAAAGTTTACAGAAGGCCATTGAATTTTTAAGGCAGCCGGTAAATTCCGAACAGCATGCGTTAACAGCTTTTAGACTGGGCAATACACTTACAGCTGACAAACCCTATTCGAGAGCAATTTGTAAAACAACTGCAAGTGGCTACCTCAGCGCTCTCAACGAACACACAGCCTTAAGCCGTAAAGACCAAGTTGCTGTTGATCAAATTACAGAAGAAACTTTTTCGCTAAAAAGTCTGGTTTCGATGAACTGCTGGGCTTTTCGTCCGCAGATTTTTAACCTGCTCGCAGATGGTTTTAGGAATTTCTTAACTGCAAAGCCAAAAGCTGAACAAGAGTTTTTTCTTCCAAAAGTGATTCAAGAGGGGATTCAATCAAATCAACTTCAGGTAAAAGTGCTCGAATCACAGGAACAATGGGTGGGATTAACCTATCCTGAGGATTTTGAAATAGTGCAGGATCATCTGCTGAAATTAATTCTGCGAGACCACTATCCGGAGGTATTATGGTAAGACAAAATTTTGATGAAGTGCTGGCTGCTTTTCCGGTGGCCGGAAGTTTTACCATTTCCTCTCTTGGGAAAGGTCACATCCACAAAAGTTATAAAATATGCCCTGTAAATCAATCCGCTGATCCTTGCTGTTTCGTTTTGCAACGGATCAATACAGCAATTTTCAGGCAACCCGAATATATTGCAAATAACTGGCAACTTACGGCTCAATATCTTTTTAAGCAAAACCCCGAATATCAGTTTTTACGTTTTATCCCTACTCAATCAGGTCATTACTTTTTTGTTCACAATCAGTATCATTGGCGCCTGTTACCTTTTTTGGAAGGCGAAGTTTTTGAACACAGCAGGCAGGAGGAAAAGGTATTTCAGGCAGCTAAAGCTTTTGGCACTTTCGCCAGGCTAACCGCCAAAATTGACCTAAGCGAGTTTAACGAAATAATTCCAAATTTTCATGATGCCACCGCGCGATGGAAACAATTTACAACGGCACTTTCGGCAGCTTCGCCTTCGCGAATTAAAAATGCCGAAGCGGCTATTAACCTTATTTATCAATTTGAACCTATCATCCATAAAGCCAATGATTTACAGCATAAACTCCCGAAAAGGCTTCAGCATATGGATGCCAAACTTGGGAATGTTTTATTTACGCCAAATCAAAAACAGCCAGCTATTTTGCTGGACCTGGATACCCTAATGCCAGCGACCATACTTTCGGATACCGGAGATATGATTCGCAGCATGGCAGCCAATACATCTGAGGAAGAAACCAACCTCAAAAAAGTTTATATCAACAAAGAAATGCTCGAAGCCGTGCATGAAGGTTGGATGCATGGGCTCAATCAAACCTTGGAAGAAAAGGAAAATAAGCTTTTCTACTTTTCTGGTGAATTTATCATACTGCTGCAGGCAATACGATTTATAACCGATTACTTTCTCAATGATCAGTATTATCCGGTTGATCATCCTGAGCATAACCTCAACAGGACAATGAACCAACTAAAGCTTTTGCAATCGCTAATTGCAATTCAAAAAGACTATCCCCTCAATGAAAGCTGCTGCAATTTGTCGTAATCCGAAAGTTCGATATGCTTGGTTTCCAGTCTGATAATCCCAGCCTGTTCAAATTCCTTCAAAATACGTGTGGTACTTTCTTTAGTCATATTCGACATCTCACCGATTTCCTGCCTGGTAATTGTCAAATCAAAAATCCTTGATTTGTAAATTTTTTCCGACAGGTAAATCAGCACATCTGCTAAGCGGCCGTGCATTTGCTTTTGAGTAAGGCTGATCAGCCGCTGGAAATTGATCACGCTATTCTGGCTGCAATGTTTGAGCAATGCTTCTGCAAAATCCGGATTGCTGCGCATGACCTTTCTCACGTTTTCGATGGCAATAAAACAAGCTGTTGTTTCCGTGAGAGCTGCGACAGAATAATGATAGCGATAGTCAGTAAATAAGCCGGGGCCTCCAAAAAGCTTCCAGGGAATGATCAGTTCGAGTAGCAGGTTTTTTTTATCGTATCCTTCAAGATACATTTTTGCCATTCCGCCTGTAACGATTATCATATGCGAAGCTGAGGTTCCTTGTTTTACGATATTCTCACCAGTATTAAAAACAACTTCAAACCGATTGGCATTGGCGATATTAAGCTCCTCAAAACTCAATAAATTAAACAAAGGTGAGCGTTCGTTACAAGTCTCGCAGCTAACGCAAGTATCTGTTCTTCTATTAATCATAAATTTGACATTAAACTAAATACTACTAAAATAAGAATTTCAGCTTAAATTAAATGCTTTTTTTTCAAAGCAAATACGTATTTGGCAGCAATTAAGTGATCAAAAATACATGAAATATTGATCTAACACAATTATGTTACTTAAAGAGTTGACAAACAAAGTATTTTCAAAATAACTCAAATTATGAACAAGCTTAAGATCATAAAATTACGATTCTTTTTGTCGAAATTTGGTCAGTTGTTAGCAGGTGTAACAAATAAATTCCTTTGCTAAATTGTGGTATTTTGATCTGAACTTCAGCTGCAAGATTTGTTAAAGTATGTACATAAACAATATTTCCCAGCTGATTGGTAAGCCTGAATTCAACCGCGTCAGCAGGCAGATCCGATAAGTTGAGTACATTATCATACAAGGGATTAGGATAAAACATCCATGCTGGCTCAAAAGTTGAACTCAGCCCAACAGGCTCTGCAAGACTAAAATCCTTCACAAAATCCCAGATCATCTCCGAAGCACTGATATCCATATTTACATTGCCTATTCCACTGCCATTTGAGCCGGGCCAGGTGTGGCCGCCATTGATAATTTTAAGCAAACGGATGGGTTTCGCACTGGCACATTCCACCCAGTCGTATTGTTCTACAGTTGATCCTTCCTGCACCATATCAGGTAAATTGATGAGCACGGGATCGTCAACACATCCGTTTTTTATAATCCAGTAATTGAGGGTTGTTTCCACGCTTTCAATTCCATTAAAACCATTATAGGGAACCACAAAATCGGAAGTGCCATGAATATGAAGCAATGGAACAGAAGCTTCTGAAGTCCAGTTTTGAAATGCTGTTGTGCTTACTGTACCCACTACTGGAGCAATGGCAGCAATTTTGTTACTTAACTGATAAGCCAGCCTGTAACTCATAAATCCACCATTCGAAAAGCCTGTAGCATAGATGCGGTCAGTATCAATCTCATATTCTGCCGACAATGTATCAATCAAAACCTCAATAAACCCAACATCATCTGCTGTTGAACCACCAGAAAAATCAACATTCCAGCTGTTACCAATACCTTGCGGATATACCACCGCGAAGCCCTCACTTTCGGCCAGCTGATTAAACTGACTGTATTGCATGATGCCTTGAGCCGTTTGCGTATAACCATGCATCGCTATCAAAAGTGGTTGTGCTTCAGCTGGATTAGCCGCAGCAAAAAAAATGTACGTTCTTTCCACGCCGTCATGGATGATGCTTCCGCTTTGCTGTGCTTTTAATGCAGTAAAACCAAGTTGAACTATCACAAATAATCCTATGAGCAATGTGATCTTTTTCATAATTTACAGTTTAATTGAAATGGCTGCTATCTCACGCTTTTTGTGCATCTTCGCACCGCAAATAACACCTCTATGCAACACCTCAAAGTTAGGAATGTTTATTCTGGCATGCTAATTCTGCTGTTTTCTTTCCATTTTTCAGCTTATGCCCAAAAATGGAACATTAGTCTGAAACCCGCATTAAGCATCGCAACAGGAGATTATGCGGCACATAAATTATATACAGGGAGTTTTGCAGCAACTGGATTCAACGGAAGTCTTGAGTTAAATTATGCAATAGACCAACGATTGATATTAGCTTTGGAAGGTGGAACGTCGCTTCATGCAGTTGATGTTGCGGCATTGGGACTCGCAACGGTGCAATCAGATCCCTTTATGGAAGATGTGTATATCAGAAGTGAAGCCAACCGAAATACTTATCTTTTAGCCGGCGCGAAATATACTTTTAACCTTCCCTTAAAACTACATTCAGAAGCCGGCATCAAAGCAGGTGTAATGCGTTCAGAAACACCCTATCAGCTTTACAAACCACGTTATTTTTTAACAGGCCCCGAATACTACGAAATCACTTCGGCAATGGATTATAGTTTTGCGCTTTCGGCCGAAATGGCGCTGCTTTATCCCATCGAAAACTGTTATGAAGTCGGATTAGGTTTGCAATGGTTAAGTGCCTCACCTGCTTTCGGATTCAATACATCAAGCGGAATTAGAGTTGATAAAAGGCCTGTGCAAATGCTAAACATCGCATTCAGGTGGAGATTCCTCCTGTGATTGACAATAAAACGGCTAATTTTAAGTTTATAAAACGGCTCAATCGCCAATCAAATTAATAAAAGACGTATGCATACTTTCAGAAAATTTGGTTTTGGGATTTTACTTGCACTGCTGCCTGTTTTGCTTCCGGCTCAAAATCCGGGCATTGGCCAGTGGCGAACCCACTTGCCCTATCAACGTGTGATTGATGTGGAAGTGTGGGATTCAAAAACCTATGCCGCAACACCTTACGAATTATTTATCTTTGATAATACCGACAACAGTTTGAGCCTCCTCAACAAAGTGAACGGGCTAAGCGACATCGGAATCAGCTCCATTGCCTTTAGCGAGGAACATCAGGTTTTATTGGTTGCATACAGCAATACCAATGTAGATTTGATTACTGAAGCTGGAATTACGAACCTGAGCGACATTAAAGACAAAGAACTCATCGGCAACAAAACAATTAACGACATTTTGTTTTTCAACAGCTTTGCCTACCTGTCGTGTGGTTTTGGCATTGTTGTGCTTGACATGGAACGTCAGGAGGTAAACGACACCTATCTGATTGGACCTGAAGGTAGTTACATCAATGTTTTTGACCTGGATGTACTTAACGGAAACCTTTACGCAGCAACAGAATCCGGCGTTTATTATGCCAGCCTCGAAAGCCCTAATCTGGCTGATTTTAATGCCTGGACCAAAGATGAAACCTTAATTCATCCCGATCTTTCTTATAACCATTTGGAACAATTTAATGGCAAGCTGTTTCTGAATTATTCCAGAAATACCTATAATACAGATACGCTCTTTGTTTTTGACGGACAACAATGGGATTATTTCGAGCGTGAAATCACTTCCCGCAGGGCAATGCTGCGAGCCTATGAAGATCAGCTTTTAATCTGTAACAACTACAATGTCAGCGTATTCAATAATCAACTTCAGCTGGAAAAAAATATATACAACCCTGGCGAATCAGGCATTGAACCACAAGCTATTGCCCGCGACAATCAAAACACCTATTGGATTGGCGACAGATCGCGCGGTCTGATTAAATCTACCAATGGTTTTGATGGCGAAAATATTCGTCCAAACGGACCCGGAACCATCAATGTTTACGAACTCAAAGCTCAAGGCGATAAGGTTTGGGTAGCCAGCGGAGGTCGTGCCAATAACTGGGCCAAATTGTATATGGTAGATGGCGTTTTTTCGTTTGATGGCGCCACCTGGACTACACATAATCGTGCTAATACCCCTGCATTTGATTCTATTTCGGATTTTGTGAGTGTGGCCATCGACCCGCAAAACACCAATAAGGCCTATATCGGAAGCTGGCAGGAAGGCGTAATGGCTTTTGAAAATAACACACTCAAAGAAGTATATTCAGAGCATAACAGCAGTTTACAGGGCTGGGTTGCCGATCCAAATCTGGTAAATATAAGCGGATTGGATTTTGATAGCTACAACAACCTCTGGGTAGCTAATACAGGTGCCCCGCATCTGCTTTCGATGCGCACTCCGGCAGGCGAATGGCAGTCGTTTAGCCTGGGAGCCTCCGCCAGCGGAATCGATATTGCCAATATGATAGTTGATCGGAACAACTACAAGTGGATTATACGCCGATCAGAAGGAATGGTAATGGTGTTCAACGACAACAATACCTTTGATATTGCGGCAGATGACAAGCTTAAAATACTAAGCGGAACATCAGGAAACGGGGCTATACCCGGCAATCAACTGCTTTCGATGGCTGTTGATCTGGAAGGTGCAGTGTGGGTTGGAACCGATGCAGGCCCGGCTGTTTTTTACAGTACCGAACGCATTTTTTTGCAAGGCCAAAACTTTGATGCAACACGTATTTTGGTTCCCCGAAATGACGGCACCGGACAAGCCGATTATTTGCTGGGCAGCGAAAAAATCCTTTCAATAGCCATTGATGGTGGTAATAATAAGTGGTTTGGAACAGAAAATGGCGTATTTCAAATGTCGCCCGATGGTTTGGAACAACTCAATTATTTTAATACCGATAACAGCCCTTTGCTTTCGAATACCGTAAATAGCATTGCCATCACTGATGATGGAGAAGTGTATCTCGCTACCAATAATGGTATCATTTCTTTCAAAGGAGTAGCTACTCCAGGCGGGCCAATTAATTCGGATGTTTTTGCCTATCCTAATCCGGTACGACCCCAATACAATGGCCCTGTTGCCATCAAAGGACTGGTGCGAAATGCAATTGTAAAAATTACCACAGTAAATGGCAGTCTGGTCTATAAAACCCGTGCCGAAGGCGGACAAGCCGTGTGGGATGGCCGAACACTCAACGGAAAAGACGTAGAACCTGGGATTTACCTTGTTTTTGTTAGCGACGACCTGGGATTGGAAACAATGGTAACAAAAATTATGATGATGCGCTAAATGAGTTCCGATAAAAGCCGCGGGATTGTTTTTCAACAAATCAGATATAGCGATAGCAGCCTGATTGTAAAAGTGTTTACCGAACATTTCGGATTGCAGTCCTTTCTGATAAAAGGGGCTTTTCAGAAACATTCCAAATTTAGGCCGGCTCTGTTTCAGCCCATGAGTGTAATACATTTTGTGAGCAAGCAAAAACAAGGCAGAGATTTACATTATATGCAGGAAATCGGCCTCGAATTCCATTTCCATCAGCTGCATCAGGATATGGGAAAAAATGCTATAGTAATGTTTATGAGCGAGCTGCTCAGCCACGCTATTCACAGCCAGGAACCCGAGCAGGATTTGTTCGATTTTTTACTGCAAACATTGCAATGGCTCGATTTAACCAGCGATTCTTATGCTGCCTTTCCGCATTATCTCATGCTGGAGTTGAGTCGCTTTCTTGGCTTTTATCCCAAAATAAATAGTCATCAGCCTTTGGCTATTTTTGATATGATGGAAGGCCAGTTCAAAAAACATCAACCCGAACATCCTTATTTTTTAAATGAAACATTAAGTGAATACCTGCATCAACTTGCATCGAAGCGCCCTGACCAACTGGCTTCGTTACAATGGGATTCGGCCTGGAGACGACAATTACTTGGAGAGTTGATCAATTATTACAAACTGCATGTTCCAGGCTTTAACGGCCTAAAATCGCATGAAATTCTTAAAGTAATCCTGGCCTGATTAGCGCATAAATCGTTAGCGAAGGGTAAAATTCACCTGTCCGATCAGGCTTTCACCTTCATAGATATCAACAGCGTAAACGCCTTCAACCAGCTCCTGCGTATCGCGTTTGTCCCAATACACACAAATCTCTTGATTTTGATTTTGATAATCGATGGTTTCCATGATAGAATACTGTAATCTTTCGCCCTGAACCACAAAGGAATACTCATCGCCACGTCCTTTGGCCAGAATCTTACGGTCGGGAGCTGCAATACGGATGTAGATGTTTTTTGTTCCGGATGCAACTACTTTATTCTCGGCCAGCGTAAAACATATCTTCACACGCTCCACTCTTCTTACCTTGTCCGTTTCCAGCTCTCTATTGCTTCCACGTTGACGCACTCCAACAGCTGAAACGTTAAAAGTCCGAAGTTCTGCAGCCATTTCTACAACATCTGTAAGCTCTTCTTTTGCTTTATTCAGTTGAATATTGCGCTTCCGTTCAAGGTTAAATTCTTCCCGGATACGTTCATTTTCTTCAGTAAGTTCGCGGTTTACAGTGTACAAAGAATCCATCTGGCGCACATAACCCTGCGAAATGGTTTGCAGCCTTTCGAGCTTTTTCTTTATCTTGTAATATTCCCACTGTGTGTTGAGCAGTTTTTTGATTTCAACCGCGTTAGCCTGAATCAGGCTATCCTTTAACATGAGTGAATCGGCAAGTGCGCCATAAGCCGCTTTGGTTTGATTATGTGCTACTATCAGGCTGTCAACCTCGTGTACAAGCGCAATGCGCTGCTGTTCCTTTTCTTCCTGCAACACACGCAAATTCGATTTGGTTGAAATCAACCAAATGGATAAACCAATGATTATCAGAGCAAAAATTGCCAGAATGATGTATAACCACCTGGTTGCATTTGGTGATGGTATAGGTTGATTTTGTGTAGGCGTTTCCATGGTACTTAATTTTCCTTTTCTTTATGCAAAAGTAGCGCAAATCAGCGATATTTGCAAGTTGTATCTCTCAATCTTAAATCATATCTTGCATGATACCATCCTCCGTCAATCGACTTTTTATTGCTCTTCCGTTGCCGGATTCAGTGATTCTGCAAAAGCTTATTGATCAGCTCAGGCATCAATTGGCTCACGAGAAAATCAACTGGGTAAAGACGCAAAACCTTCATCTGACCCTTAAATTCCTTGGAGCGGTTCAATCAGCGCAGATTCCTGAAATTGTAGCAACGACTGGCAATTGTGTTAGGTATTTTCAACGTTTTAGCCTCGATTTCAATAAAACCGGAATATTTGGAAGCAGATACGATCCCAAAGTGCTTTGGCTGGGTCTTAACGCACCTTCAGAAACGCTACTTTCGCTTACAGATGATCTGCTAAACCAATTAGATGCGATTGGTTTTAAACGCGACAGGCAAAATTTTGTTCCTCATCTCACGTTGGGAAGGATCAAACAGCTGAATCACAAACCACTTTTCCAACAGCTGGTGCAAAACATCCCACAGCAGTCGTACTTAAAAGCCGAAATCGGTGAAGTAATGCTGTACGAAAGTATCTTGCACAAAACTGGCCCTGAATATCAGATCGTAGAACGTTTTAAACTCGCTTGAAACTACGAATGCTATTACCGCTGTATCACCTTGAGGAAACAATGTTAACCCCTTGTTTTAAAGGCTAATATGAGCGGAAATTCAATAGCTAATTGCTACGAAGTAACTTATTTGTAAACACACAGATAGGCTGTGTCATCGCTAACTTCAACCTGAAATTTGGAGTCTTTATCGACAATAAAAGTCTGTCCGGCTTTAAAAATTTCTGCCTGAGTTTTACCTGGTAACACTACTTTCATTTCTCCTGCCACAACAGTCATATGTTCAATCGAAACAGTTCAAAATTCGTAGGATCCGGCAGCCATCACACCAAGTGTAGCGGGTGTTGCTGTAGTTTCAAATGCGATAGATTTTACTTTACCGTCAAAATACTCATTGATTTTAAACATGATAAATAAGGTTTTGGTGCTACAATATTTTATCCTGAAAAGCCAAACAACTTCCTGGATGTAATTCGCTTGGCAATAAACGAAGGCACATGATTCTCCCATTCGCTTTTTCCCTGCCTCAAAAGATCGAGTACTTCATACGAACGGATTTGCAGAAAACGCGACTGAGCATCCTGTATATCAATGATTTTCCGATTTTCGAGCAGGTGCTGATACAAATACTTTACCTGCCCGGTCCATTTCAGGGCCTGACTATTTATTTGTTTATCATGTTTGGCATCCCAAATTGGATACAGATATACTTTAACATTTTCGGGAAACAATTTGCCCAGCGCTTCAAGTATTCCTCCTTTTAAATTGGCATAATAGCGCTCGTCCATTACCTTTTTGAAAGTGTCGAGGCCAATTACCAGACGCATCTTAATAATCCTGAACTGAGAAAGGTAACTCACCAGCTTATAAAACTCCCTGAAGTTGCTTACCATCACATGTTGACCCATTTCGTTGAGCAAGTCGACCCTGTCCAAAAAATCCCGCTCATCAAAATCATCATCAGCTTCGATGAGGTTATTTAAGGTGATTTCGCAGAGCGATAGGGTATTGTTTTTGTCGTAATCTTCATCCTTCTTAAACAAGCTAAAACTGGTTTTGAGCATATCGGTGGTCACATAGGTCACCGGTCGAAAACTTCCTCTGAAAATCAAAATATTCTTCTTGTACAGCATATCATCAGGCTCTTGCACATGTCCGTAACGATCGAACATAATTGCCTTCGTCATGCCGTTTTTTACAAGTTGTACACCGAGCAGGCGGTTGTCCACATAAGCCAGCTCGATGCCGCTCATATGGATCATCGTAATAGCCAGCCTGTCGCTACTCAGGTTATCCATCAGCGACTGCAAAAAAGCATTCGGTCTGTCGGCAAAATAAAAACAGGCGTATAAGAGGTTAACACCCAAAATTCCGAGCGTATTTTGCTGTAATACATTATCATTTTCCAGCAGTCTTACATGCAAAATAACCTGATTATAATCACCACCCTCATGGAGTTGAAACCGAACGCCCATCCAGCCGTGGCTTACATTATCCTTGTGATAATTAAGTGTAGAAACCGTATCAGCAAAAGCAAAAAAGCGGGTTTTGCCAGCACGTTTTTGCTGCAGCAAACCTGTGAGTTCGGCATATTCTGCGTCAAGCATTAAGTTAAGCCGGTCTCGCGACACATAACGTTTGGCGCTCTTGTCCTTACAATACACAGCATCGCTGTAGCTTTTGTCGTAAGCAGAAATCGTTTTGGCAATTGTTCCGGAAGCACCACCTGCCTGAAAAAAATTTCGGGCAACTTCCTGTCCCCCGCCTATTTCTGCAAAACTGCCATAGATTGTCGGATCAAGATTGATCTCAAGTGCTTTACGATTGACCGCCAGTATTTCACGTGTGTTTGTCATGAGCTGATTACTTAACAGCGCAAAGATAGTGCTTTCAACTTTTCGCCGAGGCAAAGCTCCTTCATCTGGTTGAATCTACTTTTGAAACAGCAAAAACATTGTTCAAATACGAACACACCCTGACTAAAACCGAACAATACGTCTGCAACAACAAGCTTCGATATGATGTTATTTTGCTAATTTACAGTTAGTTTCATAATTATGGCACGAAAATCGTTCAATAGCCACAAAATCGAATATCATGATTAAAACAGAAAAACTCACTAAAGTATTTCGCACCGAAGAGGTTGAAACAACGGCATTGCATCAGCTTGATCTTGAAATAAAACCTGGCGAATTTGCTGCCATTATGGGACCTTCGGGTTGCGGTAAATCAACTTTGCTTAACATTTTGGGTTTGCTTGATAATCCCAGCACTGGCAAATATTATTTTCTTGGGCACGAGGTTTCGCGCTACAGCGAACGTCATCGCTCACGTTTCAGGAAAGAAAACATCGGTTTTGTATTTCAAAACTTCAACCTGATTGATGAGCTTTCCGTTTTTGCTAATGTTGAACTCCCGCTTGTTTATCAGGGCGTTGGTTCAGCCGAACGGCGTAAAAAAGTTACCCGGGTATTGGAACAAATGGCCATAGATCATCGCAGCAAACACTATCCCTTACAACTTTCGGGTGGACAACAACAGCGTGTGGCAGTTGCGCGGGCGCTGGTTACTAATCCTGCATTGATTTTGGCTGATGAACCTACCGGAAATCTTGATTCGGTGCATGGTACCGAAGTGATGGAATTACTCAAAAATCTTAATAACCATGGCACTACCATCATCATGGTAACGCACTCCCAGCGCGATGCAGAGTATGCCGGTCGCGTTATTCGTCTGCTCGACGGACAAGTCGTTACCGAAAACCTGAAACAAATCAAAAAGCCTGAACCTGCGGAAGTACTTGTATAAGCTGAATTTTCCAAAACCACACTCCTTATGATTAAAAACTATCTGATCAGTGCATGGCGTAATATCCAAAAACAAAAGTTTTATGCCCTGCTTAACCTGCTTGGATTAAGCCTTGGCCTTTCGGCAGCGCTATTTATTATGCTTTATCTGCACGATGAACTTCAATACGACAGGCATCATACCAGGCATGAGCAAATCTATCGCGTCAATTCGCATTTTAAAATAGGCGATATGGATGATCGTTTTGCAATCGCTGCATTGCCAATTGGGCCTTCATTCAAATTGGAGTTTCCGGAAGTACTCGAAATGACCCGACTTACACCGGCAGAAGATTTATTGCTGCGTCCTGCCCACAAAGACTATTATGAGCGTCATATTTTTTTCGCCGACTCAACAATTTTTAACATTTTTACCCATGATTTTATCTTCGGCAATCCGCAAAATGCGCTCAGCGAACCCAACTCCATTGTACTGACAGCCTCGCTGGCAAATAAATTTTTTGGAGACCAAAATCCTGTCGGACAACTTATTGAATCAGGATTAAATAAAGCACTAAAGGTAACAGCTGTTATCAGCGATGTGCCACTCAACAGCCATATGCGCTACGAGGGTTTGGTTTCGATGCTAACAATAAGTGAAGGTAATGCATCAGAATTCAACAGCTTCGAGCCCAATGCTTTTTGGAGTATTGGTGTATATACTTTTGTTTTATTACATGAAAACAGTTCTTTGGAAGCACTTGAGCAAAAGTTTCCGGCATTTTATGATAAATACATGAAATCGCTGGGCGATCAGATCAACGCAAGTTTTTTGCCTGATTTAATGCTACTTACCGATATTCACCTGCACAGCGACTACGAATCGGATTTTGCTACCGGAAACATGGCTTATATCTACATTTTTGGTGCAGTGGGATTGTTTATGTTGATGCTGGCAGCCATCAATTATATGAATATGGCAACAGCCCGCTCAGTGAAACGGGCACGCGAAGTGGGCATACGCAAAGTGGTAGGAGCTCAACGCGAACAGCTTATCGGACAGTTTTTTACTGAATCTTTTCTGATGGTTTTTCTTTCTGCATTGCTGGCTACTGCAATCGTGAATGCGCTAATCCCCGATTTTAATGAACTCGCCAATAAAAGCATCCCCTATAGTGCTGTTTTTGAACCAAAACTGATTATCGGAATAGTTATAATTCTGGCATTTACAGCACTTCTTTCGGGAAGTTATCCGGCAATGTTTCTATCCTCTTTTAAACCTGTAACTGTATTGAGGGGTTCGCTTACGAGTGCTGGAAAATCTTCTCATCTGCTCAGGCGGTTACTGGTCATTTTTCAGTTTGCCATCGCCACTATGTTGATGATTGGAACTTTTGTAGTGCACGAGCAGCTTCAGTTTTTAAAAGACAAAGACCTGGGATTTGAACGCGAAAACCGATTGGTGCTGCAACTTCTGGATACTACCTTCAGAAACAAGCTGAAGCCTTTTAAAAACGCTATCCTGCAAAATCCGGCTATCTCGTATATCTCCAATGCCAGCGGAATACCTGGCCAAACAACGATGAAACTAGTGATGCAGCTCGAATCGGAAGAAGGATGGAATACGCAGGCTGTGATGTTGGCACTGACAGATTACGACTACCTTAAGACTTTTGGTATTAAACTAATTCAAGGTCGTGACTTTGACCGGAATATGGGCACAGATAAAGAAGAAGCAGCGATTGTGAATGAAGCTTTCATCAAACAATTTGGTTGGGAAAATAATCCGCTTGGTAAAAAAATCCTGATCGGCGCAGATGCAAACGGTGAAGGAGGCCGACATCTAAAAGTAATCGGGGTGGTGGCCGATTATCATTTTCAATCTTTACACAACCCTATCGAGCCTTATCTGATTACCTTGTCTGAAAATCCGAGACAGTTATTAACTATTAGTTTTCAGGCTGATAAAAGCAATGAGGTAATCGATTTTGTTAATCAGCAGTGGGACCTTTTTGCCTCCGGAAAACCTTTCGATTATAAAATATTGGATCAAATTCTGGCTGAGAATTATGAGGCTGAATCGCGCATTAACTTAATTTTTTGTATGGCTACCCTCTTCACAATCCTTATTGCATTAATTGGATTGTTGGGGCTTTCATCCTATGTAGCCGAACAAAAAACGAAAGAGATTGGTATTCGAAAAATATTAGGAGCTTCTCCACTGAGCTTACTTCGAATGCTTTTTGCTGAATTGAGCATGCTTATTGGCATCGCGTTTCTGATTGCCGTTCCGCTGGCCTGGTGGCGCATACAAATCTGGCTCGAAAGCAGTTTTGAATACCATATTGCTTTGCAGCCGAGCTCTTTATCCTTGCCGGACTAATTTCATTTGGCGCAGGATTGTTAACTATGAGCTTCCATCTGATTCGCGTAATCAACAGCAATCCTGCTGAAGCCATCAAATACGAATAGCATTAGCTTCACTTATCTGTTAAACACACTTAAAACCAGACTGATTAAGAGTCTGGTTTTAATTTTAAGGTATCCTCCGAATAATATTTCGGATCATGCCTTCAAAAACAAAAAAGTGAAATGGCAGCACTAAGTACCAATATAATCGCCCAGCCAAACCTTTGGGTCTGAAGGTTGCTTTCTGAATTAAATAATGCTGTGTTGCTTTCTGCAAGATTTTAAACTCCAGCCAGGCCTCGCCCGGGAGTTTCATCTCGGCATAAAGCAACAAGCGCTTTCCTTTGCGATCAGCAGCCAGTACACGCCAAAAGTCGAGCGTGTCGCCGGTGTATATATGCGTTGGATGTGTGCGTCCGCGACGCAAGCCAACCCCGCCCGCAAACTTATCCATAAAGCCGCGAATATGCCAGAGCCAATCGCCGTAGTACCAACCTTTTTCTCCACCAATCGACCAAATATTATTCAAAACTGACTCCACTTGCTTGGTGCCAATTTCTTTTTCCCTTAAATCGAAAAAACATCCTTTTTCCGGCACCTTGATATGCTCGAGCAGGCTGTTGTCCCCATAACTTGAAACTAAAGCGTCTTTCCAGCTCGAAACCACATTATTTTGCTCAATCTTCTGAAAAGCCATTTCAACTGCCCTCTTGTAAGAAATTGGCTTTATTTGAAGCAAAGTTTCCAGCTCATTATTCCGCGCTGTTACTTCTATCTTCATGCTGTTAACCAAATTTGTAGCCAGGCTATAGGAAGTAGATGTAACAAAATAAAGCCAATACGACGAAAGTTTTGGCGTCATCACCGGAACCGTTCGGATATAGCGCTTCAATCCACGCACTTCGGCAAACTGCAAGAGCATTTCCTTATAAGTCAAAATATCCGGTCCTCCTATATCAAACGATTTTCCAAAAGTATCGGGATGGTTTAAAACACCGGTAAGGTATTGCAGCACATTACGAATTGCGATAGGCTGATGCGGAACGTTGAGCCATTTAGGTGTAACCATCACAGGCAGTTTCTCAACCAGATCGCGGATAATCTCGAAAGAAGCACTTCCGGATCCTAAAATAACACCAGCTCTAAGCGCTGTAAGCGGCACATCCGAATCGGCCAGAATATCTTCGACCTGTTTGCGCGACGCAAGGTGCCGCGACAAAGCTTTTTCGTTAACCATACCTGTGAGGTAAATCACCTGCCGGACAGCAGTTCCTTTAAGCAATTTCAGAAAATTACGGGCAGATCTGGCTTCTACTGCTTCAAAATCACTGATGTTATCACTCATGCTGTGAATCAGGTAATAGGCTGCTTCAATGTCCTTAAGCTTATCGTTTTCAGGTACTTCTTTTAAAAAATCTATTTCGAAAAGACTCACTTTTGGATGCGTCCATATAGATTCATCCGGCACCCTGTTTTTGTCGCGCACACAGCAAATCACTTCATGTTCGAGTTGTAAAAGTTCAGGTAAAAGTCTTCGGCCAATATAACCTGTCGATCCGGTAAGTAATATTTTCATAGTCAGCTTATTGTTTCTTAAACCTCCGGTCGATTCCTTTTGTTCAGCATAAATCCTGTACTTAACCAAAATCCATTTGAGGGCAATGAAAAGCAGTGTCAAACTTAATAATAATTATCTTGCTTGATCACCCCAGAATTGGACTAATTCATCTGCTTGAATCTAAGTGAAAATAGAAAAAATAAACTTGATAATAGAAATGAATCTGTTGTAGTGTTTCAAACAGATTAGTAGAAAATGAAGTTGAAATTTAATTAGTTTTGCAGAAATTCATCAATAAAAAATTAAGTGAAAACAATTCATAGGATAATAAATGGAGACAGCAGAAAGATGAATCTTGTTCAAGACAAGACTGTCAATCTAGTTATTACTTCGCCACCATATTGGCAATTAAAAGATTATGGAACAGAAAATCAAATCGGTTTTCACGAAGATTATGAAACATACATAAACAATCTCAATGTTGTTTGGAAAGAATGTTATCGAGTTCTTGACAACGGCTGCAGACTATGTGTAAATATTGGTGACCAATTTGCAAGAGCGGTTTACTATGGTCGTTATAAAGTCATCCCTATTCGTACTGAAATTATAAAATTCTGTGAGAGTATTGGATTTGATTATATGGGTGCTATTATCTGGCAAAAGCAAACCACCACTAATACAACAGGCGGAGCATCCCTAATGGGTAGTTTTCCGACACCAAGAAATGGTATTCTATCAATTGATTATGAGTTTATTTTGATTTTTAAAAAATTAGGCACTTCCAAAAATAAAGTAAGCAAGGAGATTAAAGAGCAATCCAAAATGACTACGGAAGAATGGAAAGAATATTTTGCTGGTCATTGGAATTTTGGTGGAGCAAGACAAGATGGTCACATTGCTATGTTCCCGGAAGAATTGCCAAAAAGACTGATTAAAATGTTTGCTTTTAAAGGTGAAACAGTATTAGACCCATTTATGGGTAGTGGAACGACATCTTTAGCTGCACGGAATTTAGAACGAAATTCAATAGGTTATGAGATTAATCCTGAATTTATTGAAGTTGCAAAAAATAAATTAAACATAAACCAAACTGATCTTGCAGGAACAGCGTATGAGTTTTTAAAAGACATTATCAAAATTGACATAGAAAATGAGTTTGAAAACTTACCTTATCGATTTGTTGATTTTCAAAACCTTGATAAAAAGATTGACCCAAGAAAGCTTCAATTTGGCTCAAAAATTGATAAAAACAGCGGACAACGAGAAGATTATTACACAGTAAAAGAAGTCATAAGTCCTGAATTGATAAAACTTAATAACGGCATTATTGTGAGGCTAATTGGAGTTAAAGAAAAGAAAAGCTCAAATGGTTCAGCAAGACAATTTCTTTTAGATAAGACAAAAGGCCAAAAAGTATTTATGAAGTTCGATAAGCAAAAATATGACAAGCAGAATATTTTGATGTGCTATTTGTACCTAAAGAATAAAACTTTTTTAAATGCACACCTAATAAAAGAAGGTTTAGCAGAACCTGATACACAAATTGATTTTAAATATAAAGACAAATTTTTATTTTACTCAAATGGCATACAGACAGAATGATATAAATAATTTGGTCGCCATACTAAAAGCAGGTCGAGCACATGCACAAAAGGCTTTTGCAATTAAACTCCAACTGAATCAGCAACACAGTTTTCCAATTGCAGGAAATCAAGTTGCTGCTCGTGGTCTTTTTTTTTGCTATACAACATGGTCATTTAATAAATAGCTCTACGGCTAATCCAGCAGGTTATTGGATTGAAAACAATCCTGATGAAATTCAGAGATATGTTCAGACTCATAGCCGTAGGGCACAAAAAATTATTGATAGAGCAAACAAGATAGAAGCAAACTTAGAATAATGGCAAAAGAATGGATTTTAAATAGTGCGATGAATCGTTTCCAACTAAACTTTAAAAGAAATGTTGGATCAACATCGGAAAGCATAAGACAATGCGAACCTAAAACATTGGAAGAGTGGAGAGAATATTATTTTTCAAAGGTTCGTTCAAAAGAACACATTATAGACCTTGGGAGCAAACTTTACATAAAAATTACAGAAGTTATTTCAGCCGAAGTAGAAGATATTACAGAACAAGACTGCATTGACTATATGATTCAGCTTGTGATCGACAGAACCTTTGATGGCTATTGGACAGAGATAAAAACAATATATGGTCAACTTGAACAAGTACTTGGTTATAAAATCGAACCAGCCCCTGACAAATGGGACAGGCTATACAATGTTGATTTTTTTATTAAAATCAAAGAAAAATATGTTGGGTTACAAATTAAACCCATAAATCAAGGAATTCAACTATCTCAAATATTTAAGGAAAAGGGATTACAGCAAAAGACTCACCAAAAGTTCGAAGAGGAATTTGGTGGTAAAGTGTTTTACATTTATTCATCAAAAGAGAATGGAAAAAAAATGATAAGGAATCAAGAAGTTCTTTTGGAAATACGTAATGAAATAAATCGTCTTCAATCTTAAAACTTCCATATTTATAAGCTTTTCCTTCAATACTACTAGCTTAGTGATACTTTCTGTTAAAATACACAAAAAAGTTACAATATTTTTATAACATTCATAGCTATCCTAATCAATAAGGGGAATCTTTTCATCTGCTTGAATCTAAGTGAAAATGAAAAAAATAAATTAGCTTTGCATCCAATTTTTTAAGACTATCGCAAAAGCAATTATGAAGCCCACTTATCAGGAATACAAGCAGCTGGATTTAAAACAAATAGGTGACGAAATCCGCAAATTTTGGGAGAAAGAAGACATCTTTAAAAAAAGCCTCGACTCCCGCCGGGGAAATGAACCCTTTGTGTTTTATGAAGGCCCGCCTTCAGCTAATGGTATTCCGGGCATTCACCATGTGATGGCTCGTGCAATAAAGGATATTTTTTGCCGCTACCAAACCCTCAAAGGAAAATTTGTTGACCGCAAGGCCGGCTGGGACACCCATGGTCTGCCCGTAGAAATCAGCGTGGAAAAAAGCCTCGGAATAACCAAAGAAGACATTGGCAGCAAAATATCTGTCGAAGACTATAACAAAGCCTGTCGCACAGAAGTGATGAAATACAAAGACCTGTGGGACGAGCTTACCAAAGCAATGGGCTATTGGGTTGATCTTGAAAACCCCTATATCACGTTCGACAACAAATACATTGAATCAGTTTGGCACCTGTTGTCGAAACTTTATGATAAAGGCCTGCTTTACAAAGGATACACCATTCAGCCCTATTCACCGGCAGCAGGAACCGGCCTAAGCACACACGAGCTCAACCAGCCTGGCTGTTATCGCGATGTAAAAGACACTTCAGCAACAGCACAGTTCAAAATAATTACAAACGAAAAAACTGCTTTCCTCAAGGCAGAAGATAACATCCCGCTCTATTTCCTGGCCTGGACAACAACCCCCTGGACACTGCCCTCGAACACCGCTTTGGCTGTAGGCCCGAAAATCGATTATCAACTGATCAAAACCTTCAATCCCTACACCGCCGAACCCGTGCAGCTAATCATGGCTAAGACGCTGGTAAAAGCCTATTTCGATCCGGGCATGGAAAATATAGCATGGTCTGATTACAAAGCCGGCGATAAAAAAATACCTTTCGTAATCCTCGACGAATTTAAAGGAGAACAACTCAAAGACATTAAATATGAACAGCTTATTCCGTGGGTAAAACCAATGGGAGATGCGTTTAGGGTGATTTCAGGTGATTTTGTAACTACCGAAGATGGAACGGGAATTGTACATATCGCACCCACTTTTGGTGCCGATGACGATCGTGTTGCTAAGCAATCGGGTATAGTACCGCTGATTCTTTTAGACAAAGAAGGCATCCGCCGACCCATGGTCGATCTTACAGGCCGCTTTTATAATTTAAAAGAACTTGATGAGAATTTCGTAAAGGATTATGTAAACACAGCACTTTATGCTGAATTTGCTGGAAGACCGGTAAAAAATGATTTCGACAGCAGCCTCTCAGCTGATGCACCTACTTTGGATGTGGATGTAGCCGTGATGCTGAAAAAAGAAAATAAAGCCTTCCGCATCGAGAAGTTTACGCACAGCTATCCACATTGCTGGCGCACCGATAAGCCCGTTTTGTACTATCCGCTCGATAGTTGGTTTATCCGAACCACTGCCTTCAAGGAGCGTATGCTCGAATTGAACAATACGATCAACTGGAAACCCAAATCCACAGGTGAAGGCCGCTTTGGCAACTGGCTCGAAAATCTGGTCGACTGGAACCTCTCACGCTCCAGATTTTGGGGAGTGCCCTTACCAATCTGGACAAGTGAAGACCGCACAGAGCAAAAAATAATTGGTTCTGCGGCCGAACTGAAAACTGCCATCGATAAAGCTGTTGAGGCCGGCCTGATGGAAAACAATCCACTGGAAAAATATGAGACTGCAGATTTTAGCGCTGAAAATTACAAACGCTTTGACCTGCACCGGCCTTATGTAGATAAAATCGTGCTGCTCAGCGAAAGTGGCAAACCTATGTACCGCGAACCCGATTTGATCGATGTGTGGTTCGATTCAGGAGCTATGCCCTATGCCCAGCTGCATTATCCTTTTGAAAACAAGGAATTATTTGAAAAGAATTTCCCGGCCGACTTTATTGCCGAAGGTGTTGATCAAACGCGTGGCTGGTTCTTTACACTGCATGCCATTGCTGCCATGCTTTTCGATTCTGTTGCCTATAAAACAGTAGTTTCCAATGGATTGGTACTCGATAAAAAGGGTAACAAAATGTCGAAACGTTTGGGCAATGCCGTTGATCCTTTCGAAACCATCAACAAATACGGCCCTGATGCCACACGCTGGTATATGATAACCAATGCGCAACCCTGGGACAACCTCAAATTTGATCTGAACGGACTGGATGAGGTGCGTCGCAAGTTCTTCGGGACGCTATACAATACTTACGCTTTCTTCGCGCTTTATGCCAATATCGATGGTTTCAGTTACGAAGAAACCGACATTGCACACAACGAACGTCCGGAAATCGACCGCTGGATACTGTCTGAATTGAATTCATTGATTTTATTGGTTGATGAGGCCTTTCAACAATATGAGCCCACACGCGCCGGACGAGCCATACAACAATTTGTAGATGAGCACCTGAGTAACTGGTATGTGCGCCTTTCGCGAAGGAGATTTTGGAAAGGCAACTATTCGCCCGATAAAATTTCGGCTTATCAAACCCTCTATACTTGCCTGGATACTGTGGCACGCTTGATGTCGCCCATCGCGCCATTCTTCAGCGAGCAGCTTTATCTCGATTTGAATAAAGTGAGTGGAAAAGACTCTCATGAGAGCGTTCACCTCACACTCTTCCCTGTTGCCGATTCAACAATGATTGACAAAGCACTTGAAGAGCGCATGCAGATGGCTCAGCAAATTTCATCGATGGTGCTTTCGTTGCGTAAAAAATCTAACATACGCGTCAGGCAGCCATTGAATAAAATCATGATCCCCGTGCTGAATGTCGAAATGCAAGTCCAGCTCGAAAAAGTGGCCGACCTGATTCTTTCGGAGGTAAACATAAAATCGATTGAATACCTCGGAGAAGATACGGCAATGCTGGTTAAAAAAATTAAACCAAACTTCAAAAGCCTGGGACCAAAATATGGCCGTCTGATGAAACAAATTGCTACTGCTTTTGCTAAATTTGGACAGGAAGAAATCAGGAGCTTTGAAAAAAATCAAGGAGCTAATCTGCAAATCGATGGCCACGAAGTTTTATTAGATCTGGCTGATGCCGAAATACTTACCGAGGATATTCCAGGCTGGATGGTGAGCACACAGGATCAACTTACTGTTGCTCTTGACATTACGATTACACCCGAACTTGCAAACGAAGGGCTGGCAAGAGAACTCATCAACAGGGTTCAAAATCTGCGTAAAGATCAGGGACTTGAGGTTACAGATAAAATTATTCTTCAGGTCGAAAACAATACAATTATTCATGATGCCGTTGAACAGTTTAAGGAATATATCTGTTCTGAGACATTGGCACAGCTTAACTGGCATGATACGTTGGAAAACACCCATGTTACTGAACTGGATTTAATTGAAAACGTGAAGGTTAAACTAAGTATCAATAAAGCATAACAGAGATTTTTAATGAAATTATATGCTATGTTTAGTTTTTACCCTATATTTATACCGGAATAAAAACCTTATTTGTAAGGCAGGCGGATTAACAAACACCCAAAGCTATGAAAGAGCAAGATAAAGTGCAGAATACCGAATCAAAAAAGAACCGTTATTCTGATGAGGAGCTGGAAGAATTCAAAAGCATTATTTTGAATAAACTGGAAAAGGCAAGAGCTGATCTGAAATTGCTTACTGAGGCAATCTCGACCGGCGATGAAAACGGAACCGATGATACTTCTCCCACTTTTAAAGTGTTGGAGGAAGGTTATCAGGTGCTTTCGAAAGAAGAAAATGGCCGGCTTGCAGCCCGTCAGCAAAAGTTTATCAATAACCTTGAAAATGCTTTGATTCGCATAGAAAACAAAACATACGGCATTTGCAGAGTTACTGGCAAATTGATTCCAAAAGAACGGCTGCGCATCGTTCCACATGCCACCCTAAGTATAGAAGCAAAGCTGCAACAACCCAGAGCTTGATTTTAATCTTGCAGTGGATGTATTTTCCTATGAAAATCACAACTAATATTCCCTTTTTTGAATGTGCTTAAAGCACAAATCAAATCAGGTAAACTTATTATTGTAACAAAAACATAGCCCACCTTGAAAAAACCCTTGCTCCTTGTTTTTTTTTTGCTTTTACTTGACCAAACCCTCAAGTTCTATATCAAGCTCACCATGACCATTGGGCAGGAAATTCCTGTGGCCAATTGGTTTATCATCCATTTCACTGAAAACAATGGAATGGCCTTTGGTATAGAGTTTGCGGGTGAATGGGGCAAATTAGTGCTCAGCATATTCCGTATTTTAGCAGTTGTTGCCATTTTTATTTACCTGTTGTTGCTTATGCGCAAAAAAACCAGTTTTGGCCCTGTATTTGGTCTCTCCATGATTTTAGCCGGTGCCATCGGAAACATAATCGATAGCGCATTTTATGGGCTTCTTTTCAGTGCCAGCAGCTACCACAACGTGGCCTCCTTGCTTCCGGAAGCGGGTGGATATGCAAGTTTTCTGCACGGCAAAGTAGTAGATATGTTTTATTTCCCGCTGCTGATTCTCAATCAGGCTGAAGCACCATCATGGATACCAAATTTTGTATTTGGCGATGACGGTTATTTTATCTTTTTTCGCCCTGTTTTCAATATTGCTGATGCTGCCATTACAACCGGGGTTTTATGGCTTTTACTTTTTGAACGCAACTTTTTGAGAGGTCATTAATTAATATCCATTCATTTTTTGCAAAAAACCAGCATTTTAACCTATTTAAAACGAATTGAAATAGTATCTTTGCGCCAAATTTCTATCAACCTAATCCTATTGTTACCCACATGAGTAAGACAATAAGCGGACGTATTGCACAGATCATCGGACCGGTGATTGACGTAGTCTTCGAGCAAGAATCAGATCTTCCCAACCTGCACGATGCGTTGGAAATTACCCGCGAAAACGGTGAAACATTAATCCTTGAAGCACAACAGGCTATCGGTGAAAATACAATCAGAGCCATTGCCATGGACTCTACTGACGGTTTAAGACGCGGCATGCCAGTTGTTGCGCTTGGCAGACCAATTTCGATGCCCACCGGCGATGAAATAAAAGGCCGCCTTTTTAATGTTATCGGCAAACCCATCGATGGGCTGAGTGAAATAAAAAGTAAGACTTCTTACAGCATCCACCGGGATCCACCAAAGTTTGAAAACCTCACCACACAAAGCGAAGTGCTTTACACCGGGATCAAAGTAATTGATCTGATTGAACCGTATGCCAAAGGAGGGAAAATCGGTTTGTTTGGCGGTGCTGGTGTTGGTAAAACTGTGATCATCATGGAGTTGATCAATAATATTGCCAAAACTTATTCGGGGATGTCAGTATTTGCAGGTGTAGGCGAACGTACTCGCGAAGGAAATGACCTCTTGCGTGAGATGATCGAATCCGGTGTAATCAGGTATGGAAAAGAGTTCCAGAAAAATATGGAAGAAGGCGGATGGGATTTATCCAAAGTTGACCCTAAAGAGTTGGAACAATCGCAGGCTACCCTCGTTTTCGGACAGATGAACGAACCTCCGGGAGCTCGTGCGAGGGTTGCCCTGAGTGGTCTCACATTGGCTGAATATTTTCGCGATGGTGATGAAGAAACCGGAGGAAAAGATATCCTTTTCTTTATTGATAATATCTTCCGTTTTACGCAGGCAGGTTCCGAGGTTTCTGCTTTGCTTGGGCGTATGCCTTCAGCAGTAGGATATCAGCCTACGCTGGCTACCGAAATGGGTATGATGCAGGAACGTATTACTTCTACCAAACGCGGCTCAATCACTTCTGTTCAAGCCGTTTATGTGCCAGCAGATGACCTTACCGACCCTGCTCCTGCTACCACATTTGCTCACCTTGATGCCACAACGGTGTTGAATCGCAAAATTGCTGAGCTTGGCATTTATCCCGCAGTCGATCCGCTTGATTCTACTTCACGTATTCTCACGCCTGAAGTAGTTGGTGAAGAACACTATAAAATTGCGCAAGAAGTAAAAAACATTTTGCAGCGTTACAAAGAATTGCAGGATATCATTGCCATTCTTGGTATGGATGAGCTTTCTGAAGAGGACAAACTCATCGTACATCGCGCCCGTCGTGTGCAACGTTTTCTTTCGCAGCCTTTCCATGTTGCTGAGCAATTTACCGGCATTCCAGGAACGGTAGTAAGCATAGAAGATACCATCAAGGGCTTCAAAATGATTATGAATGGCGAAGTGGATGAATATCCCGAAGCAGCCTTCAATTTGGTTGGTACCATTGAAGAAGCCATTGAAAAAGGCAAGAAATTGATGGCTGAAAGTAACGCTTAATTCTAAATTTCTGCTATGAAACTAGAAGTTATCACACCCGACACCACTTTGTTTGAGGGAGAAGTAGAGCTGGTTCAGCTTCCCGGGCTCGATGGCCTGTTCGAAATACTGAATAATCACGCACCAATGATTGCGGCACTTGGCAAAGGACGCATCAAATACCAGCAGCAAGATCGTAAGGATCATTTTTTGGAAATCAATGGTGGCGTGCTCGAAGTGCTTCACAACAAGGTATTGGTGTTAGCAGAATAATACAACTAAACGCACAAAAAATGCCGGCTCTGTTATGAAACGAAGCCGGCATTTTTTTGCTAAAATTTATTATTCGTTATTCAGCTACAGGACTTGAGGCAGCAGCTGTCATTGCTTCCAATTCTTTGTCTATATGGAACATACCACCTTTATGGTCTCCAACAAGATTTAACTTATCCAGAATTGTACTTATGGTACTTTCTTCCTCAATTTGCTCGTTGATATACCATTGCAGGAAATTGCCTGTTGTATAATCCTTCTCTTCCAGCGTAATGGCATACACTTCATTGATCGATTCGGTGATGTATTGCTCATGTTTCATAACTTTCTGAAACACATCAACCAATGAATTATAACTCGCTTCAGGTGTTTCCAATGAACCAATTACAGCTTTTCCACCACGATCATTTACATAATGAACCAATTTGAGCTGATGCATGCGTTCTTCATCCGACTGACGATACAAGAAAGCGGCAGCACCCGGATATCCGTTTGCTTCGCACCATATTGCCATTGCCAGGTAGATTCGTGATGAATGTTCTTCTTTTAAAATTTGCGCATTCAATGCGTCTTCAACTTTTTTCTTTATCATAACTTTTGAGTTTTGTATTATAACAACTCAACACTCCGACAGGTTCAATCTTAATAATTTATTAATCCAGTTAAACTAACCATTCAAGGCATTGGCTCCACCAACAATTTCAAGGATTTCGTTTGTAATAGCAGCCTGACGGGCTTTGTTATAACTCAGCTTCAAATCCTTAAGCAATTCAGTGGCATTATCAGTAGCCTTATGCATCGCTGTCATCCGGGCACCATGTTCTGAGGCAAAGCTGTCGAGAAGCATTTTATAAACCTGGATTTTAAGGGTTTTAGGGATTAATTCATCCAAAATCTCATCCTTTCCAGGCTCAAAAATATAATCTACTCCCTCATGTTGCTTGCTGTCGTTCAGCTCTGGCATTTCGACCGGAAGGAATTGTTCGTGGATCAAGAGCTGAGTGGCTGCATTTTTAAATTGATTATATACAAAGATAATCTGATCAAATTCGCCAGCCACAAAAACATCCATTAACTCTTGTGCGATAGGCACCACCTGGTTAAAAACAAGGTTATCAAAAACTTCGTTATTTGCTTTATAGATATTCAATTTTCGACTTTTAAAGAAATCCTCTCCTTTTTTGCCAATGCAAAAAACTTTAAGATTTCCTGCCTTATGTTGAGCCTGAAAGTCTTCGTTGATCAATTTTACAGTAGCACGTATCACATTTGTATTGAAAGCACCACACAAGCCGCGATTTGACGTTACAGGAACAATTAAAATCTTTTCAGCAGGCCTAACCACAGCATATTTATTATCGTCGGCCTGCTTCACACTTCGATTCAAGTCCTGCATCAATTCCTGCAGTTTGGCTGCATAAGGACGCATCGTTGTAATCGCATTTTGAGCACGGCGCAATTTGGAAGCAGCCACCATTTTCATTGCACTGGTAATCTGCTTTGTAGAGTTGACGGACTCAATACGTGTTCTTACTTCTTTTAAATTGGCCATCCTTTGAATGGTTTAGTATTGATGCATAAAAAACTATTTTTCGTAGGTAGCTGCAATATCAACAGCCACTTTACGCAATTTTGCAGTGATTTCGTCGGTATATTTTCCTGCTTTCAGATCTTTAAGCAAATCTGCATGATGCTCTTCGAGGTGATGAAGGAAAGTATCCTGAAAATCGTTCACTTTGTTTACCGGCACTTTCCTCAGCAGATTCTGTGTACCGGCGAAAATAATAGCCACCTGGTTTTCAACCTTCATTGGTGAATATTGAGGCTGTTTCAGGATTTCCACATTGCGACGACCTTTGTCCAAAACAGCCATTGTAGCTGCATCCAGATCAGAACCAAACTTCGAAAAAGCTTCCAGCTCACGGAATTGCGCCTGATCGAGCTTCAGTGTTCCGGCAACTTTTTTCATGGATTTAATCTGTGCATTACCACCAACACGCGATACCGAAATACCAACGTTAATAGCTGGACGAATGCCTGCATTGAACAGATTGGTTTCGAGGAATATCTGTCCGTCAGTAATGGAAATAACGTTAGTGGGAATGTAAGCCGAAACGTCGCCTGCCTGTGTTTCGATGATGGGAAGTGCAGTAAGCGATCCTCCACCTTTTACCAAATGTTTGATACTTTCGGGCAGGTCGTTCATGTTTTTGGCTATCTCGTCGGAGTTGATCACTTTGGCAGCACGCTCCAGCAGACGTGAATGCAGGTAAAACACATCACCAGGATAAGCTTCGCGTCCGGGAGGACGACGTAACAGCAGTGATACTTCGCGATAGGCCACTGCCTGTTTTGAGAGGTCATCATAAATCACCAAAGCAGGACGACCTGTATCACGGAAAAATTCGCCAATGGCGGCACCTGCAAAAGGCGCATAAAACTGCATGGCAGCAGGATCGGAGGCTGTAGCCGTAATCACCACACTGTATGGCATAGCGCCATTGTCTTCGAGGGTTTTAACAATCTGCGCCACTGTGGAGCCTTTCTGACCAATAGCCACGTAAATACAATAAACCGGTTCGCCACGATCATAAAATTCTTTCTGATTTAAAATGGTGTCGATAGCAATTGCTGTTTTACCAGTTTGACGATCGCCAATGATAAGCTCACGCTGCCCGCGACCAATCGGGATCATAGCATCGATAGCTTTGATACCAGTTTGAAGGGGCTCGTTTACTGGCTGGCGAAAAATTACGCCAGGAGCTTTACGCTCGAGCGGCATTTCGTAAGTTTCACCTTCTATATCACCTTTCCCATCGATAGGCTCTCCTAGCGTATTGATTACACGTCCGAGCATACCTTCACCCACTTGCAGCGAAGCAATGCGGCCAGTACGCTTAACAGTATCGCCTTCATTGATGCTTTCATTATCTCCCAGCAGCACAACACCCACGTTGTCTTCTTCCAGGTTGAGTACAATACCCATCAATCCGTTTTCCTCAAACTCGACGAGCTCGCCCGATTCGGCATTTCCCATACCATAAACACGTGCAATACCATCACCGATTTGTAATACAGACCCTACTTCTTCCAATACGGCGTCGGTTTTGAATCCGGCCAGTTCCTGACGTAGAATTGCTGATACTTCTGCGGGTTTAATAGTTGCCATAATTCCTTAGTTGTTGCGTTAAAATCCTTTTATGAATAAGTTTTTATCAAAATCTTTATGAAGTTCAGAGATGATCTTGCTGATGCTGGCATCATACTGATAATCTTGCATGCGAAGTTTGTATCCTCCAATAATTTCAGCATCAATTTTTTCCTGCATCTGAATGGTTTTTTGCGTGCGCTCTTCCATGATTGTCAGCATTTTCTTACGCAAATTTTCATCAATTGCAATTGCTGTAGTTACTTCCACAATTGCAATATTTTTATAATCGAGGTAGCTTTCATAAAACTGCCAGGCAATATCATGTACCTGCTCTTCGCGTCCTTTTCTGATGAGGATATCCAAAAATGCGAGGCTTCTTCGGTCAATTTTTCCTTCAAAAACTTTTGCTACTACAGTCTTTTTACGTGCAGGAGGAATCACCGGGCTGGCCATCATACGCCGTAAAGCCCTGTTTTCGGACATCACATCAGCCACCAGTTTCATATCATCCTTCACTTCTTCGAGCTTGCCGTCTTCAACAGCCAGATCAAAAAGAGCTTTGGCGTAGCGTTTTGCAAGGAGAATGTTTTTCATAGCTTTATGTTGATTTAGCTGGTTGCAAATTAATTCAACTGCTTGTCTTCGATCAGCTTGTCAATATAAGCCTTTTGTGTTACAGTTGATTTCATCTTTTCGCGCAACACCATTTCAGCAATTTCGATTGATATCTTAGCAATTTGATTTTTGATATCAGTCATTGCTGCTTTGCGTTCATTTTCGATGCGTACTTTCGCATTATCAACGATACGATCCGCCTCTTCGTTGGCTTTTAGGCGGGTTTCTTCGAGCATTTTATCGCGCAACTTACGGGCTTCCTGCATAATCTGATCCCTGTCCTCTTTAGCTTTTTTAAGCAGTGCCTCATTATCAAGCTGCATTTTTTTCATCTCCTCATGTGCACGGTCAGCAGCTTGCAGTGCTTCTTCGATATGCCTTTCACGATCTTTGAGCGCCTGAATAATTATTGGCCAGGCAAATTTCTTTAAGATAAAGAAAACCGTTCCGAAGGCCAGCGTCATCCAGAAAATCAGTCCTAAACCGGGATTTACAAGTTCCATACTATTTTTTGGTTAAGCATTAAAATTACTATTGAAATAAAACCCGGCTTTGCAACCAACCGTTACAAAGCCGGATAAATTTGCTGTTACAAGAAAACGATCAGCAAACAAACCACGATAGCAAAGAAGGCAACACCTTCGATAAGTGCGGCAGACACGATCATGTTTGAACGGATGTCGCCGGCTGCTTCGGGTTGACGTGCAATAGATTCCAATGCGCTGCGGCCAATTTGGCCAATACCCATACTGGCACCGATGGTGGCAATACTAGCACCTAAACCGGCAGCCATTTTTGCTATTGGAGTCAAATCTGTAACTGCTTGTAACAAAATGGTTAATAAATCCATGGTTGTAAATATTAATGATTAATAAATGGGTTACTTTTTAATGATGTTCTTCTACTGCCATGCCAAAATAAATGGCTGATAGCAGCGTAAATACATATGCCTGAATAAATGCTACTAAAAGCTCCAGAAAATTAATAAATATTGAAAGACTGATTGAAATGATCGACATGCCATATCCGGCGTAGATACTGGCCTGCCCGAAAACGAAAATCAGACTGATGAATCCGAGGATAATAATATGACCCGCTGTGATGTTAGCAAACAAACGCACCATCAAAACAAAAGGCTTTGTGAAAACACCTACAAGCTCAATTACCGGCATTAGCGGAAGCGGAATTTTAAGCCACCATGGAACTCCGGGTGTGTTAAAAATATGTGCATAGTAGTTTTTGTTACCAGTAAATGTTGTTATAAAAAAGGTAAATAAGGCTAAAACACCTGTCACAGCAAGGTTTCCGGTAACGTTAGCTCCGAAAGGAAAAATTGGTATCAACCCCATCAGATTGTTGAAAAAGATGAAAAAGAAAACGGTAAACAGATAAGGCAAGAAGCGTTCATAGTGTTTTTTACCAATAGCCGGAAGAGCTACCTCATCGCGGATAAACAAGATGAGGGGCTCAATGATTGACTGAAAACCTTTTGGTGCCCTTCGTTCGCGACGGCGATAAGATTTAGCCACACCCAAAAAGATCAGAATAACAATGGTGCTGTAAATAATTACTGCAAGAGAATTTTTGGTGAGTGATAAATCAATCGGCTGTACAAAATTTTGGTCAGCATCTTTTCTTACGATTTTTCCTTTGAGCATGCCTTCTTTAGCAATTTCAAAACCTTTGTAAGCAGATTTGCCATGGTGAAATTTTGAGGACAGAAAAAAATGCCATTCTCCCTGATCATAAAGGATTACAGGCAATGGAACAGAGATATGTGTATGCCCATAATCGGCTATGTGCCATTCGTAAGCATCCACAATATGACCTATGATTATCTCACCAGCATTCAGATCAGCCTTTTCAATTTCGTGAGCTTTTTGCTCCGAAACCTGAGGCAAATCTTCGTCAACAGCTGCATTTAATGACCATGTAAAAAAACCAACAAGCAGGAGTATTGCTATGTAACTTATTGTCCTGCTTTTACTTATTCCTTTATGGATCGCCATTTATGTGGGTTGCTTAAAGGGGTTAGAAATTGGCTGCAATTTTACGAAAGAATCCTTGAATAGGAAAGTATTTTTGTGAATTTCTTTGTAAAGCAGCTTGTTGCAAGTATTTTTATGAAAAATAGCGGTTACTTTTTCTTTAAAATCATTCTAAATTAGCCTGTTGATAAGTAATTGCTGTCAGATTGTTGTATCTTCATGGGTTGAAAAACTTTGTTAAAAAGCAGAACCATTAATACCTCACAATTATGAAAAAAATATTACCCTTTTTATTTGTGTTGCTTCTGGGGGCATGCAATCAATGTCCGGATGAACCTGTTATAGCCAGCGAAATTGACACAATCGAAAATTTGTTGGAATCTTATGTAATTGCACTCGAAAATGAAGACTACAGCAAAATTGAACAAAGCTGGGCTGCCAACGACAGTATTATTCTAATCGGAACAGATAACAGTGACAAGCTCATGGGATGGGATAATATCCGCACAGCCTACCGCAATCAGTTTAACAGCGTTTCGAATACTTTAATCTCGACAAGCGACCAGTTTATCAGGATCAATTGTACCGGCAATACAGCCTGGTTCACCAAAACCATGAATTATAATTTCATGCACGATAGTGTGGCACACAGTTTCGAGGGTATTCGTTTTACGGGTGTACTCGACAAAAACACTGACGGGCAATGGAAATTAGTGCAGGGACACCTTTCGATACCAGCCCAGGTAAACATTGGCAAAAAGAATTAAAAAAGTTTTCACTGCATTGCAAGGCAGCACTTCTAAAACCCCTAACTTTGCAAGCTCAAACAGCAACCTGAAAAGCTTATGTCAAAAATTATGGACCCCATCGGCAGGCTGATGGGATTACGCTACAAATCACATCCCTGGCATGGTGTTGAAATTGGGCAAGATGCTCCCGAAGTAGTCATTTGTTTTATTGAGATGGTGCCAACAGATACCGTAAAATACGAGGTGGATAAAGTTTCGGGTTATCTGCGCCTCGATCGCCCTCAAAAGTATTCCAATGTTGTTCCGGCACTTTACGGATTTGTTCCTCAAACCTTTTGCGCCTCGCGTGTGGCTGAGTTTTGCAATCAAAAAACCGGAAGAACAGATATTACCGGTGACCGCGACCCTTTGGATATTTGTGTGCTCACCGAAAAAGACATCACCCATGGCGATATTCTCGTTAGAGCAAGGCCTATTGGAGGTTTTAGAATGATTGATGGCAACGAAGCCGATGATAAAATTGTTGCTGTTCTTGATAATGATGCAGTTTACAGCGGATACCGTGATATAGCTGATTGCCCCGATCTGGTAAAAGACCGGCTGAAACATTACTTCCTGACGTATAAAGATTTGCCTGGCAAGGAAAGTAATGTTGAAATAACGCATGTTTATGGAAAAGATGAAGCCCAGGAGGTGATCAAACGATCGATGGATGATTATCATCATAAATTCGATAACCTGGACAGTTTTTTGTCTGAAGTATAGCTGAAGAACCTTATTTAAAACTTTTAGAGGGTAGTTAAATTTAAAAACAATCCGCTGTTTTTTCATCAGCAGATGACAATTTTTTTGATTTTTCAACTCATTCTATATTTGCAAGTATGAAGTTAAGCTTGCATTAAAAAATTTGCGCTTAACTAATATCTCACATCAATTTAACATGTAATTATAGTATCATTTTCTCAAATGCTTACTTTTGACAAAATTATTAAAACAACTCATTTTGAAACTTAGAACTATTTTCTTTGCAATAGCACTACTCCCTTTTAGCGTACAGCAACTTTATGCGCAAGCTATCCCAGCAGTTCATTCAAATATTGAATGGCATGGGGATCGCATGGTATATCTGGATCCAGTGTCTGGTGATATTTTCGAGCAAGCAATAGAGACAGTAACGCTTAGCCTTGATCAACTGATCAAGGCACCTCAAGCTGGGAAAGATGGGCTATATTTTGACTTTTCTGACAGCACTTTTTTTGGAACCCTATATTATGGTTTTATCCCTACTGAGGGTATAAAATATCCACAGCCTGTGTGGTTTAAACAAGCCGCTAAAGTTGAAAAAGGGTTAACTTATGTAGCTATTTCATCCCTTAGGGATAAATATGATATTATCGACTGGGAAAACAAAGGATATGGTTTGTTAGGCTATAGATTGGCAAATCAAAAAGGAAATCTGATTTACGATGGGCGCATTAATTTTGAAGTTGATGAGGGCTTTAAGCCAGCTCTTACCATCATCGAAGGGCCTTTTATCGTTCAACCTGCAGCGAAAAGTGTGATAATTACATTCAAAACAAATCAATCATGTCAAACTTTTATCAAAGTTGGTAATACATCCTATGAGCAATTAGCAGACAAGAATGATTTTGAAGGAAGCTATCAACATGAGATTCGCATTGACCAATTGCAAGCAGACTCGCTTTATCATTACGAAATACATCTTGGCAAATATCACTATAACTACAGTTTTCGCACTGCACCTGAAAAAGGAAGTCGTAATAAATTTCGTTTTGCTTATGCCAGCGATTCTCGTGAAGGTAAGGGTGGAGGCGAAAGAAGTGTTTATGGCACAAATGCCTACATCATGAAAAAAACCGCTGCTTTGGCCAATCGCGATGGTGCTTCTTTTTGGCAATTTACAGGTGATTTAATTACGGGTTATTCTACGAGTGTAGAAGCAACAAGATTGCAATATGCCAACTGGAAACGTGCTATTGAGCCTTTTTGGCATCATATCCCTGTTTATGCCGCAATGGGAAATCATGAATCAATGATGACAGCCTTTGGCGATTTGAGAAAAGGTGTTGCGGTAGATAATTTCCCCTTCGAAAAATATTCAGCAGAGCAATTATTTGCTAATGAGTTTTGTAACCCACTTAATGGGCCTTTCAGTGAAGATGAAACAGCCTATGATCCGGTGAAGGATCAAACCGACTTCCCTTCTTATCTGGAGAATGTATATTATTATTGCTATGACAATATAGCTATGATCGTGTTGAATTCGGATTATTGGTATGCACCTTCCACAGCTTTCATTCCCCATATTAGTGGTAACGCACACGGCTATATCATGGATAAGCAGCTGGCCTGGTATAAAGAAACTACACAGATGCTGGAAAAAGACAGCCTCATTGATCATATTTTTGTAACTTTTCATACGCCCATGTTCCCAAATGGCGGACACTCGCATGATGATATGTGGTATTCCGGAAATAATGCTATTCGACCTTTTATTGCTGGAAAAGCTGTTGCCAAAGGAATTATCGAACGACGTGATGAAATTCTAGATATTATGATCAATCAAAGCGCCAAAACAAGGGCTGTTTTATGTGGCGATGAGCACAATTACAGCAGATTACATATTACCAATGAGATGTTGCGATATCCTGAAAACTGGACGCTCCCCCGCTTACAACTCTCACGCGATTTTTGGCAGATAACAAATGGCTCAGCCGGTGCGCCATATTACGGACAGGAAAAATTACCCTGGAGCGATCATGTCAGGTTTTTCTCATTACAATACGCACTCGTTTTCATTGATGTTCATGGTGATACTATTCAACTAGAAGTAATTAATCCGGACACCTACGAGTTGATAGAGCAATTCGACATGGCTGTTGAACCTGCCCGATAACAAAAAAACCCGCAGCAGGCAAAACCTAACTGCGGGTACCCAACCAACACACAACAAAGCGCTACAAAGCAGCAGCTTTTATCTTATCGGATTCTGAAATGCCTGCAAGTATTTCGATATTGATTCCATCGGATAATCCGGTTTTTATGACTCGTTTTTCAAATGTTTGAGGAGATACTTCCACTTCTACATAAGTTGTGTCTTTCTCTATCAGCAAAAGCCCTTCGCTGATAGCCAACACCTGATTCTTGCGTTCGAGCACGATATCGGCATTGGCACTATATCCTGCGCGGATAAATTGATTTTCCTTTAAATCCACTGCCGCCCTGATTTCGAATTGTATCGTACCGTTTTCCTCAATTCCTTTTGGGGAAATATGTTCCAGAACTGCATCAAAAGTTTCGTTTTCGATGGCACCGATCGTCATGATAAGCTGCATTCCTTCGCTGATTTTACCCACTTCTGATTCATCTACCTTACCTTCAAAAATCATTTCATTCATATCGGCAATTGTTGCGATAACAGTACCATTATTGAAGGTATTACTCTCAATTACCGAATTTCCTTCTTCAACCGGAACATCCAGCACCATTCCTTCGATAGTTGACCGAATGAGGGTGTTTGTAACATTGCCCGCTTTTTTGGTAGCTCCTTCACGGATTAGCTGCAAATTATCTTCAGCGGTTTCCACTTCTTCACGTGCATTGCGAAAAGCAATGTCAAAAGTTAAAAAATCTGCCTCCGGAATAACTTCCTGCTCATAAAGTGATTTGTAGCGCTCATAGTTTTTGCGTGCTTCTTCAAGCTGAATTTTAGCACGTTTCAAGCGTGATTCAGCATTATTGAGGTTAATCATATCAGGGATGATTTTCACCCTGGCTATCAGTTGATCCTTTTTTACCACATCGCCGGGTTCAACAAATATTTCTTCAATTATCCCCGAAACTTTCGGTGTAATTTCAATTTCCTTTCGTGGAACAACCGAACCAGTTGCAACGGTTTTTCTAATAATATCGGTTTTAAAAGCAGTTGTTGTTTCATAGACGATGGGCTCGGCCTGTGATTTTTTATACAGATAAAAAATCGTACCAACGAATACTGCTACTATAACAAGTGCAACACTAATTTTGAGAAATGTTTTCATTTTAAATTGAGTTTTATTGTGTGTATTTGATTTATTCGTATCGAAGTGCATCAATTGGTTTGACGCTTACTGCCTTTCGGGCTGGTATCAAACCTGCAATAACGCCGGAAATCACTACAATGGCAAGGGCAATTACTGCAACCTGAAAATCAACAACCGGATGTAAAAACATGGTATCCTGGCTACTTGGTGCCGGAAGGTTTTTATCCACAAGTTCCATAACAAGCACACCAGCTACCAGTCCTGCATAGCCCGCAATGCTTGTAAGCACAACCGATTCTGTAACAATCTGACCGATCACACGCAACGGTGAAGCTCCGAGAGCACGCATAATTCCAATTTCTTTGGTGCGCTCCTTAACAATAACGAGCATGATATTTGAAATACCAATCACACCAGCCAGCAAGGTTCCAGTACCAACAATCCAAATCAACCCCCTAATACCCGCAAAAAGGCCTGTCATTTGTTTGAATTCCTTTTGTAGGTTAAATGACCCAATGGCACGGTTATCGTGAGGAGCAACCTTATGTCGTTCCTTGAGCAAACTGGCAGCTTTTTCTTCTACTACGCTCACATCCACCTCTGGTTTTGAAGTCAGTGCAAACCAACCAACGATATTTCCATAATTATAAACCTTTTGCAAAGTGGTAAATGGCAGGTGAATGCTTTGCTCTTTATCACCACCAAAATTCATATTCATGTTTTTTGGCTTAAAAACACCCACTACCTGAAAATATACGCCATTGATTTTGATGTATTTTCCAATAGGATCTTCCTCCTTATCAAAAAGGACATCGTAAACCCTATTGCCAATTACAGCAACTTTGCGTTTTTCTTCAATATCAATAGCATTTAAAAACCGGCCTTTAATTATTTCTGCCGGATCGATCAGGTTCCACTCCGGATAATCACCGTAGATACTGAAAGCGCCGGCATTTTGCTTGTAAATGACATTATCGCCAGCACGACGTCCTCCTCCTTCCAAGCGGGGCGAAACCAAATCCAATTCAGGTATATTGTCTTTAAGTGCTTGAATATCTTCATTTTGATAATAAAATCTCCTATTGCGTGAAAAACCTTTGTAAGGCTCGGTAGTTGGTCTGGTCCACATAAAAACACTGTTTGATGCAATATCACCCATCCCATGTGTTACACCATTTTGCAAACCATTTCCGGATCCCAGCATGATCATAAGCATAAAGATGCCCCAAAACACGCCAAATGCCGTTAGAAAAGTTCTGACTTTATTTTTGGCCAGACTACTCCATATTTCCTGCCACCTGTCGCGATCAAACATAACCTTTATCTGTTAATTTGTTTTTACTCATCTCTTAAAGCCTCAATGGGTTTGATAGAGGCAGCTCTTCTGGCAGGGAAAAACCCTGCCAGTGCGCCGGCAATTATTAATAGAACTGTAGCTCCAATAGCAACGGTAATATCAACTTCAGGCTCCCTGAAAAAAGGTGTTTGGATTTGGTCAGATATCAATTCCAATAAACCCACGCCTAATACCAAGCCAATATATCCGGCAAAAGCAGTAATGAGAACGGCTTCCTGCAAAATAAGGCTGACAATACTGCGCGGAGTAGCTCCCAAAGCCTTGCGCACACCAATTTCTTTGGTGCGATCCTTCACAACAATCATCATGATATTACTTACACCAACCACACCAGCAATTATTGTCCCAATGCCAATCACCCAGATAAACATCCGGATACTGGCAAAGAGCTTTTGAAAACGGGCAAATTCTTCAACGCTGTTCCAAAAAAACATAGCACGCTCGTCTGTTGGATCATATTTGTGTCGTGCAGCCATTTTGGCCTTAAGCTCATCCTCTATGGCAATAGCTTCTGCTTCATTGGCATCCCCTACAGTGACAACCATGCCATGTATGTAGCGCTGTCCGCCAAAAACAGCTTGTGCAGTTGCCAGTGAAACATACACCAGTTGCATATTATCATCCCTGCCATCATCGTCATCAAAAACACCAACGACTTTAAATTGGATACCATTGATGCCTAAATACTTTCCAACAGGATCTTCTTGCCTGAATAATGCCTCTTCGACTAATTTACTGATTAATACACTTTTACGTGTTTGTTTTTGATCGTTAGCATTTAAAAAACGCCCCTTCATCAGGGTGAGTTTTTCAACCTCCTGATAGTCGGGATGGACACCACGAATATTGAAGGATCCGGATTGATTTTTATAGGTTAGGGTATTGCTTCCCCAGATGTTGTAACGGCCACTGATGTGATCAAGATCATTAATATGGGTGCTTAAAAAGCTGTAGTCGTCGTTGGTCATTGAAATTTGCCTGCCAGGTTTGGTTCCTTTGTAGGGCTTGCTGGTTTGACCATTCCAAATCCAGATGGCATTAGTGGCTGATGATCTAAATTCATTCTCAACTCCTTTTTGCAACCCGATACCTGAACCTTGCAGAATAATCAGCATAAAAATACCCCATGCCACAGAAAACCCTGTAAGAAAAGTACGTAATTTGTTCTTTTCTATTGTATTAAATATTTCCTGCCACTTATCTAAATCAAACATAAATTTGGGATTTTAAGCAGTTTCAACAGCAAGGCGTTGGTTTCGCGAATGGCCATTCTTGAAATCTTTATCAATTCGCCCATCATGCAACCGAATAATTCGTTGCGTTTGATGAGCAATATCATTCTCGTGGGTCACAATAATGATTGTAATCCCGGTTTGATTAATTTCCTGAAACAGCTCCATTACTTCCTGCGAGGTAACGCTGTCAAGTGCGCCTGTTGGTTCATCGGCAAGGATAACTTTTGGCTGACTTATCAAGGCACGGGCAATGGCAAGTCGTTGTTTTTGACCGCCAGAAAGTTCGTTAGGCAAATGATCGGCCCAGGGCAGCAGCCCAACTTTTTCGAGATACTCCAAGGCTATTTTGTTCCGCTTACGTCTTGAAACTCCTTGATAATATAGTGGTAGCGCAACATTTTCGACTGCATTCTTGAAGCTGATCAAATTAAAAGATTGAAAAACAAATCCCAAAAACTTATTGCGTAACTGCGCTGCTTTGGTTTCGTTAAGACCTTTAATCAAATTGCCATCCAGATAATATTCTCCATTATCGTGCACATCCAGCAAGCCGATGATATTGAGCAGGGTAGATTTTCCGGAACCGGAAGAGCCCATTACTGCAACCATTTCTCCAGCAGAAACGTTCAGGTCGATTCCTTTTAAAACATGGAGGCTGTTGCTGCCTGTTTGATAGCTTTTGTGTATGCCTTTGAATTGAATCATGTTGTTTTGGATATTTGGTATTATCACAAATTAGAACAACAATTAATCATAAATAATGCCAAATTATTACAATGTATTGATCTTAAATTAGTTGTAATCAAAATCTAAACGCGATAACTTAAAATAAAGTGTGTTTAAAGTGTGCGTGAACGCTCAGAAGTATTCGAAATCGAACAGTTTTACCCTATCCAATGCAAAAAACTTGCAACGAGAAACCCCAGGTAGTTTCCAACAGCATAACCAATAATACCGATACTAAGTCCTGGCAGCACCAAAGCTCTGTTGTTCAGTGCTCCGGCAATTACTGGAACAAAGGGAGGACTGCAAATCAGAGCTGTAGATGAAACCATAACTATTTCAGCATCCAGCTTAAAAAAGTAGGCCAAACCCACATGAAGGATTAATGAGCCAAAAACAACCAGCGTGATGTAATAAATGAGCTGTGGAGAAGCATGTAGCATTTCGCCAATATTAACCATGGAGCTTACAGCAACACTGAAAACAAGAATGAAATACATCCCAAGATTAAAACCTTGTGGTGCACTTCGAAGGGCCGGAATAGCTGAACCAAGCATCCCCAAACTGGTAATGAGCAACATAACAGTAGCCATCATCAAACTTTCTGGCATCAGACTTCCGGCACCGGCCGACACAGCAACGATAATAATTGAAGAAACAGTTAGCAAAACTCCGTTTTTTAAGGGCTTGCTGTTCGTTTGCTTAGCGTTGCTATCCTTTTCATTTTTTGACGATTCTTCTCTTTTGCCGGTAAAAGCTGGCAGTATAAAGCCAAAAAGTTTCTGTCCCAGCAACAACAAAAAAAGTAAATAAAATCCCGAAAGGATCATATCGTAAGTATGCGTGAGCAGGTAGGTGTTTTCATCCACTCCGAGCATTAATTTTAGGGAAGCAAGGTTTGGAGTGCCTCCTGTATAAACACCAACCAGCATTCCGCTAATTTTCCAGAGTTCTTTATTGGTATCATGAAACAAGGCATAGCCAAGTACAACCATTGCAAGAACCGATAACATGGCCAAAATCATTGAAGTTAGACCTGTTTTAGCAAGCGATTTCCATTGGCTCAATCTGGATCCAAAAAGCAAGAGTGGAATGGCCAGTGGAATGCTGAGGTTCATCACCCATTCTTGCAAGCCATTGGCATTCGCAGGAATTAAACCTATTTGTCCAATTATCAAACCAACTACATAAGCAACCAGCACAGTTCCTAAACGATCGACCCAGATAAATCGTCTTGCAGCCCATTTTATAAGCAGAGGAGTGGCCAGGTAAAACAACAGGAGTAAAATCAAATTTAAATCCATAATCTTCAAAAAAGCACAAAGTTAGTTTTTCCATGAGATAAGTCTTGATGACACCAACTCGCAATTGTGTATTTTTGCGGCATGACGCAAAAAAAAAAGTTTTATGTAGTTTGGGTAGGTAAAAAACCCGGCGTTTACGCAAACTGGGATACATGTCGCAAGCAGGTAGAAGGGTTTCAGGGAGCGCGTTATAAAAGTTTTGCAAACCAGCAGGAAGCACTGCAAGCATTTGAAGCAGGCCCTGAAAACTTTAAAGAAAAGGTTCAAGTTAAAAATTTTACAGCCTTATCAAATCCACCCGTGGAAAGCTCGATTTGCGTTGATGCCGCATGTTCGGGTAATCCCGGAAAAATGGAATACAGAGGAGTTTTTACTGAAACAAACACCCAACTTTTCAAGAGCAAGGTTTACGAGCAAGGCACCAATAATATCGGAGAGTTTTTGGCTATAGTACACTGCCTTGCCTGGCAGCAAAAGCATAAAACCAATTATCCTATTTACAGTGATTCGCAGAATGCGATCAATTGGGTAAAGGCGGGAAAAGCCAGAACAAAACTAGTTGATAACCAAAAAACAAAAGAACTTTTCGAAGTAATCAGACGAGCCGAAGACTGGCTCAAAAATAACAGTTTTCGCTTACCTGTTTTAAAATGGGAAACAGCCAAATGGGGAGAAATTCCAGCTGATTTTGGCCGAAAATAGTTCCCCGTATATGTTATTTCAACCTAAAACCCAAATATTTCTATTTTTGCAACACAAGCTATATAAAGCTAAATTATTAATTATGAGGCTACACCGACTGCTATCGCTTAGCTGGATTGTATGGGTTTTAATTTTTGGTTACTCATGCAAGTCGCCGGCCAGCTATCAATCTGAAACCTATTTTGAGAATCAAATCTGGAATCGCTTTGATATTCAAGAATATACAATTATTCCAGATAAAAAAAATAAAGATTGGGATGTGTTTTTTCTGTTCGATCACCTGGATAGTTATTACACAGATCATATTGCTGTGAACATTACCTTTTATTTACCTCAGGGAGGAACCCGTTCGCGTGATTATACCTTCCGGCTAAAGGACGATGCACTTGATTGGACAGGAATTCAAAATGGTAAAACAATTTCGCATGAACTTTCGTTGATAAAAGGCTTTAGCTTTGATGCATCAGGGCCATTGAAAATCAGGGTAGAAAGTAAAATGACAAAGTTCAACCTTACTGCCGTAAAAAAAGTAGGCATGCTAATTAAAGCAGTTGAAAATTAAGTCTTAATAAATGCTTTATCAGGAACTTAACAATTTTTTGTGTTTCTAATTAAAAAATTGAACTAATTTTGCGCCTTTCAATCAGGGTTTATACCTTTGACCCCTAAAAAAAACATAAACAATCAACCATGACGCTTAGATTTGATATGGAAAATTTCTTTGATTTAGGAAACCAAAGCAAACCAAAGCTAAAATTTTAAATTAAACCTACATGAAAAAAAACCCCGCACTGATTATCAGGATTTTGTTTGGTTTAGTGATTGCCGCTTCTGTGCTTTCGTCCTGTGTGCCCCAAAAAAAAATGATGTACCTGCAAATGGCCGAACAAAATGAGGTGAAGCCCTCTTTTGAGAATGAACGTGCTCTCACTTACAGGATTCAACCAGGAGACAACCTTTATATTAAAGTTGTGAGTTTGGATGAAAAAACTTCGATGATGTTTAACGTTTCAGGTTCAGGTAACTATCAGCAATTTACTAATGATGCAGCTGTATATCTTAATAGCTACACGGTTAGCGAGCAAGGCACGATCGAATTTCCCTTGGCTGGTCAGATTTATGTACAAAACCTCAATGTAGAACAAATTAAAGAACGTATTCAGGAAATCCTGGATGAATACCTCAAAGAGACTGTGCTGATCGTAAAGCTGGTAAACTTTAACCTTACCGTTTTGGGTGAAGTCAGGCGTCCGGGACAATATAAAGTATATCAAAGCGAAATCAATGTTTTTGAAGCCCTTTCGATGGCTGGCGATCTCACTGAATTTGCTAAACGCGATGACATCAAGATTATCAGGCAAACCAAAACGGGATCAGAAATTATAATGATCGATATGGAAAAGGCTGACATCCTGAGTTCTGATTACTACTACTTAAAGCCTAACGACATTATTTACGTTGAACCTTTGAAGATTAAACAGTATGGTTTTGCGACCTTCCCCTATGCCCTGGTATTTTCTTCAATCTCAACAGCCTTACTCCTGATAAATTTCTTCAATTAAAAAACAGCTCGTATCGTGGAAAATTTTCAACCCTACCAACAAGAAGAAACTATTGACCTTAAAGCTTTGTTTTTTAAGTTCACCAGATTCTGGTACCTCTTCGCTATTTCTATTTTTATTGCGCTCCTGGTAGCTTTTTTATTCAATAAATACACCAAGCCCGTTTACGAAGTAAAAACTTCAGTGCTGGTTAAAGACGACAAAACAAAAATGGATCCATCTGCTTTGCTTGGCGGACTTGGGTTAAGCACACAGCAAAATTTACAAAATGAGATCGGTATTTTAATGTCCTACTCATTAAGCGATCGCGTTGTAAAATCACTGGATTTTGAAGTTTCCTACTTCGAAGAAGATGGTTTTTTAAGAAAAGAGCTATACCTGAATGCCCCATTTACGGTAGAAGTGGATTTTAGTAAAGATCAAGCTGTCAACTTACCTTACAGCCTGAATATCAATGAAGATGGAACCTATAGCCTGGCTGCCGAAGGAGAAAATATTAGTCAGTATGATTATAAAACAGGTAAACCAATTGCTGGCGCCAAAGAAAAAGTAAATTGGTCGGGAAGATTTAATTTTGGTGAATGGGTCGATAATGAACTCAACAGATTTCGAATTGTACTTAATGAAAAGTACGACCCGGAAGTTCATAATGCCACTAACTTAAGCTTTACCCTAAACGATTACCAAAGTTTATTGCGCACTTTGCGTGGTTTTACAATCGAACCTATCAACAGAGAAGCTTCCATTCTGGAAATTTCTCTCAAAGGAAATATCAAAGAAAAATCTGCTGATTTTCTAAATCGACTTACAAGCCTTTATCTGCAGCGTGGATTAGACAAGAAAAATCAAATTGCAGAAAATACAATCGACTTCATCGATCAGCAACTTGTCGATATTCAAGATTCACTTTCCAGAGCTGAAATAGATTTGCAAGATTTCCAAACCTCTAACGAGTTGATGAATATCGACTTTCAATCCCAACAAGTTTTTGAATACCTCAAAGAATTGGAACAGCAAAAAGCTGAATTGATGGTTAAATCAAGGTACTACAGAAGCTTACAAAACTACATTCAGGTTAATTTGGATGAACTTGATAAACTGGTTGCTCCCAGCGCTATGGGTATCGAAGATCCTTTGCTCAACCGCCTGGTTCAAGAATTGGTTAATTTATCAGCGGCCAAAGCTGAGCAAATGCTATCTTCAACAGAAAAACATCCAACGGTTGTAAGCATTGATATGCAGATTGTAAACACAAAAAGAACACTGCTAGAGAATATCAACAATATTATTCTCAATTCAGATATGGCAATGAACAATCTGGATAAAAGAATTAGCACCCTCGAGCAAGAGCTGAACAAATTACCTATGACACAACGCCTTTTGCTAGGCTATCAGCGTAAATTTCAGTTAAACGACGCCATCTACACTTTTCTGATGCAAAAACGTGCTGAGGCACAAATCACAAAAGCCAGCAATTTAGCTGATAATGAAATTCTTGATAGAGCAGAGCCAACACTCAGCGAAGAGGTTTTTCCAAAAAAGTCATTAAACTATGCGATAGCACTTTTATTAGGATTGCTCATTCCTGTTGGTTATATCCTCGGTCGTGATTACCTGAACGATAAAATTGTTGATCGAAAAGAAATTGAAAAAATAACGAAGCTACCAATTGTTGGGCAAGTTTTACATAATAGCAAAGATACACAGCTTGTGGTTGTTGAATCCCCAAAATCGTCAATATCAGAGTCTTTTAGATCAGTAAGGACAAATATTGAATACCTGGCTCAGGGTGAGGAAAAAAGCACCATATTAGTAACAGCCGATATGGTGAGTGCCGGTAAAACTTTTGTTTCTATCAATCTGGCAAGTATTTATGCCATGTATGGCAAAAAAACCGTACTCCTTGGTTTTGACTTGAGAAAACCAAAGATTTATCAAGATTTCGGACTTTCAAACACAAATGGTCTTAGTACTTACCTGATCAACAAACACAGCTTGGATGAAATTATCCAGCATTCGGGCAATGTTGAAAATTTTGACTTGATTATGGCAGGTCCTGTACCTCCTAATCCCGCTGAACTTATTGCCTCGGAGCGCTGCAAAACTCTTTTTGATGAATTGAGAAAGCGCTATGATTATATTATCGTAGATACACCTCCGATTGGATTGGTTACAGACGCCTATCTTTTAATGAAACATACAAATGTGAATTTGTTTATCGTCCGCCAAAATTACACCCACAAGAAAATTTTTGAGTCAATCATCAAAGATATTGAAGACAGAAATATCCCAATGAATATTCTTGTTAATGACGTCAAGATGGGAGGTGGCTATGGTTACGGCTATGGCTATGGTTATGGCTATGGTTACGGTTATGGTTATGGCTATGGTTACGGCTATTACTCCGACGAAGGTAAAGAGGATAAGCCTGGTTTCTTCAAGCGTCTGTTAAACAAGATTTAACAAATGTCTGAAACTGGTTTAACAACTAAATCAACAAAAAAAATACTCCCAAAGAATTGGTATGCCATTTACACCCGTTCCAAGGCAGAAAAAAAAGTTTTGATTGAGTTGGAGTTTTTGGAAATTGAATCCTATTTGCCATTAATTACCCGATACCGGCAATGGAGCGATCGAAAAAAGAAAGTGGTAGAGCCTTTGTTCAGATCCTATATTTTTGTCCATGTACATGAATCACTGCTTTATACCGTCAGAAACGTACCCAATGTGGCACGCTTTGTTTCATTCGAAGGTAAGCCGTCTGTAGTGCCGGAAGAACAAATTAATGCGATCCGATACTTCCTTGACGAACAAGATGATCATGAAGACATTGATCACTCACTTATTCAAGAAGGCCAGCTGGTGCGAATCAAACAGGGACAAATGGAAGGATTGATTGGCAGAATGATTCGCTACCGAAATAAATATCGCCTTATGGTTCAGATTGAGGCGGTAGGCCAAATGATTTCTTTAAATATTCCACGCTCAAAAGTGGAACCCATTAAGGATGTTTAAAATTTTATTGCAAACCAAGGCAAAAGAAAAAGCAGTATGAACACACTTAAAGATAAAAAGGTTTTAGTTACCGGAGGAGCAGGGTTTATCGGCTCAAACCTTATCGAAACCTTATTGCAAATCGGAGCAAAAGTGACTTGTCTTGATAATTTTGCTACTGGTCATCGTAAAAATATTGCCCCATTTTTAACTCATTCTGGTTTTACGCTTATTGAAGGCGATATCCGTGAGATAGAAACCTGCCGGAAAGCTACAAATGGAAATGAATTTGTTTTTCATCAGGCTGCCCTGGGTTCTGTTCCACGTTCAATTAAAGATCCAGTCACTACGAATGAAGTAAATATTTCCGGAAGTCTGAACATGTTAATTGCTGCCAGAGATGCAAAAGTAAAACGTTTTATTTATGCAGCCAGTTCAAGCACTTATGGTGATTCGGAGAGCCTTCCGAAAGTGGAAGAAAAAATTGGCAGGCCGCTTTCGCCTTATGCTATTACCAAATACGTGAACGAGCTTTACGCAGATGTTTTTGCCCGCACTTATGGTTTCGAATCCATCGGATTACGCTATTTTAATGTGTTCGGCCGGCGACAAGATCCCGAAGGAGCCTATGCTGCGGTTATCCCAAAATGGGTAAAGCAGTTTATGAGGCACGAAGCCATCATCATTAATGGGCAAGGAGAATACAGTCGCGATTTTACTTACATTGATAATGTAATTCAGGCTAATCTTAAAGCAGCCACAACAACAGATCCCGATGCGGTTAATCAGGTGTATAATGTGGCTTTTGGCGATAGAACCACGCTTAATGAGTTAGCAATATGGCTAAGAGAAGCATTATCAGCTTACGATCCCAAAATTGCAGCTGTTGAAATTGCCCACGGCCCCTATCGACAAGGTGACATTCCTCATTCGCTAGCTTCTATCGAAAAAGGAAAACAACTACTGGGTTATGACCCACAGTTCAATCTAAAAGAAGGACTGAAAGAAGCCTGCAAATGGTATTGGGAAAACCTTTCATAAGGTGATTTTAAGCTTGTTTTGTTATTTTATTTTGAAGAACAAAACAAAAAAACGTATTTTTGCATCCACATTGGGGAATTAGCTCAGTTGGCTAGAGCGTTTGACTGGCAGTCAAAAGGTCATCGGTTCGATTCCGTTATTCTCCACTCTAAATATCAGGCAGTTAACATTAGTTGACTGCCTTTTTTAATGCTTTTTGTCGAACGCCATATTTTTCTTCAAGAAGTCCTCTAAAAACCGCTATTTGCGCGATTCATACCTGCTAATAAAGGTAACAGAAAATAACCGCTTCACCACCCGGTGAAGCGGTAAAATTCCGGTAGTGAGAACAATGAGATTAACCAAACCAACCAAAGGACAAGCTCTACTTCTTGTATTTTCAGCTCCCTAAACTTTGACAGGACTACCGAAATAACAACACTTTTAAAAAAAACACTTTAAAATGAATTATTTCCAATAACAAAATTATAGCACGTTGTTTATCAACACAATAAGTATTATTACGTATCTTTTAACAACAAATAAGGGCGTTCACTTACACCTAAGCATTTTTTGTCAGGGATATCAAATCAGGTAGTTAATAGCATTGGCTTTTCGATCTCTTAAATGAACAAGTTAGCCTTGCATACAATTTCTTCTTATTTTTGAAAAAACTCAGCACTATGGAAATACTAGGAATCGACATTGGCGGAAGCGGTATAAAAGGCGCAATTGTCAATATAAAAGATGGAACATTAGTAACGGAAAGACATCGTATTGCAACACCCCAACCTGCAACTCCGCAAGCAGTGGCAGAAACCTTACAGGCATTGGTAGAACATTTTAAATATGCTGGTTCGATAGGCTGCGGATTTCCGGCCCTGATTCGAAATGGTGTAGCAAAAACAGCAGCTAATATTGACAAAAGTTGGGTTAATATTCCAGTAGAGAAACTGCTTTCGGAAGCTACCGGACAAAATGTTTATGTGATTAACGACGCTGATGCGGCTGGTTTGGGAGAGCTGCGCTTTGGTGCCGGCAACGGACATCCGGGTGTTGTGATGATGTTAACCATTGGAACGGGTATTGGTTCAGCAATCATTCATAAAGGTGTATTATTGCCATGCACAGAACTGGGTCACGTCGAGTTTAAGGGCGATAGTGCAGAGAAGTATTGTTCGGATGCGACCCGCGAACGCGAAAACCTCAGTTGGGTAAAATGGGGTAAGCGTTTCAATAAATACCTGATACATATGGAAATGCTTTTCTCTCCTGACCTATTTATTTTGGGAGGTGGAGCCAGCAAAAAGTTTGAAAAGTTCAAAGAACAGTTGACGATTCACGTTGAAGTGATACCAGCAAGCCTCCAAAATATGGCAGGTATTATTGGCGCTGCATGTTATGCTGGCGATAAATAGCCTTTTAATTTGACTTTTTTCAAAATGATCCTATGAAAGCAATACAAGCATTTTCAGAGGGAAGAAAAACTTTTACTCTACAAAATTTAATCTTTTTTGTTGTGCTGCTTGTTTCATTGCATACTGCTAAAGCCCAAAACCAAACTAATTATGTGGATTTTGTTAATCCAATGATCGGAACGCAACGCATGGGTCATACTTTTCCGGGGGCTACTGTGCCTTTTGGAATGGTACAACTGAGTCCGGATACTGATACAGTAAATTATGATAAAGCTGGAAGTTATAACCCCGAAGTTTATGCTTATTGCACAGGTTATCAATATGACGACCCTACTATTGTAGGTTTTAGCCATACGCATTTTAGCGGGACAGGCCACTCAGATTTAGGTGATATCCTCCTGATGCCCATTTCCGGGAAGCTAAAACTCAACCCGGGTACTGCCAAAAATCCCGAGAGTGGTTACCGCTCGCGTTTTGATCATCAAGATGAAACAGCTGTGCCAAACTACTATCAGGTCAAATTACAGGATTACAATATTAATGCTGAGCTAACTACTTCAACACGAGCAGGATTTCATCGGTACACTTTTAACGACACCCTACAAAACTTTCTTATCCTGGACTTGATTCATGGCATTTACAATTATGAAGATAAAAATGTTTGGACTTTCGTTCGCGTCGAAAACGACACTTTAATTACCGGATATCGCCAAACCAGCGGCTGGGCGCGCACTCGAACTGTTTATTTTGCACTCGTACTTAGTGCTCCTTTACAAAACTATGGTCACATAAAATACGACAATTCAGTTTACAATGGCTTTTATCGAAAATTTGATGAAAGCAAAAACTTTCCCGAAATCGCCGGACGCAAAATCAGGATATGGCTCGAGCCAAAACTGCCAGCCAATAAGGAATTATGTGTCAAAGTCGGACTTTCATCCGTTAGTGCAAAAGCTGCCCTTACCAACCTTAAAACCGAAATACCGCATTGGAATTTCGATCAGGTGGTGCTCGATGGCCAGCAAAGCTGGAATAAGGAACTCTCGAAAATACAAGCTGAAACGCTTACCGATGGTAATAGTGTTGTTTTTTACACAGCACTCTATCACAGCTTTTTAAGTCCGATAACCTATATGGATGTGGATGGTCGTTATCGTGGCCTTGACCAGGAAATACATCAGGCTGAAGGTTTTACTAATTATACCATCTTCTCGTTGTGGGATACATACAGAGCGCTTCATCCGCTTTTCAATCTTATCCAGCCTGATCGCAGCCACGATATGGCCGAATCAATGCTGGCTCACTTTGATCAAAGCGTTCATCCGATGCTGCCGGTTTGGTCGCATTATGCCAACGAAAACTGGTGTATGATTGGCTACCACAGCGTTTCCGTATTGGCCGATGCCATTGTAAAAGGTACTTTTAAGGGAGAGATCAAAAGGGCATTGGATGCTGCATCCCGAACAGCCAGCTATCCGCTTTACGATGGTTTAGATCACTATATACAACTGGGGTATGTTCCCGAAGACAAAAGCGGTAATTCCGTGAGCAAAACATTGGAATATGCTTACGATGACTGGTGTATCGCACAAATAGCTTCGTATGCAAATGATTCTGAAGCCAAATCAGCATTTGAACTCCGGTCGTTTAATTTTCGAAATCAGTTTAATGCAGCTTCTGGTTTTATGCATCCTCGCCTGGCAAATGGCACTTTCAAAGCTCAATTTAATCCTTTCGATACGCATGGGCAGGGCTTTATCGAAGGGAATGCCTGGAACTATGGTTTTTATGTTCCGCATCAAATTTCGGAAATGATAGACTTGATGGGTGGGAAAAATGCAGTTAACGCTAAACTTGACAGTCTTTTTACTTTGGAACTTTCTGATGAACATATTGCTAAAAATGAAGACATCACACGCGATGGTATTATTGGAATGTATGTGCATGGCAACGAACCAGGGCATCATATTCCTTATCTTTTTAATTTTACAGGAACTCCTGAAAAAACCCAACAACGCGTCAGGATGATTCAGGAAACCATGTATGCAAATGCACCCGATGGCTTATGCGGTAATGACGATTGCGGGGAGCTGTCGGCCTGGTATATTTTCAGTGCTTTAGGCTTTTATCCGGTTTGTCCGGGAAGCGATGAATATGTCATCGGAAGTCCATCCGTTAAATCTGCCATTGTGGATTTGGGTAACGGGAAAACCCTCAAAATTATAGCCAGAAATCAAGCTGAAAATAATATTTATGTAAAAAAAGTATCGCTAAACGGGAAAACTGTTACAGATTTCAAACTCAGTCACAAAGCTTTAGTGCAAGGCGGTTTACTCGAATTTGAAATGACTGAGCGTTTCTAAAACCAAACTTAAATTACTTCAGTAAAACAACACATTAACATTTGGTTTCTGCCGTTTAAGCGCTTCAATATCCTTTGCTCTTATCCTGGTATTATAACATTTCAAATGCTTCATGGCGGGCAATTGATCTATCGGACTCAGTTTTCTTACCCGTGTATTAAAAATCGAAACCTCTTCAAGTTGATAAAGATTATCCAAGGGTTTTAAGGACTTTATCTGAGTTCCACCGGCGTTGAGTACTTTAAGGTTTGTTAATCCTTCCAACGGACTAAGATCACTTATGGGAGTACTCTCGATATTCAACACTTCAAGCTGCTTTAAGCTGGAAAGAGGCTTCAGATTTACAACCGGACTACCGGTAATCTCGAGCTGTTTAAGCCATTTTTTATCCGATAAAGGGCTCAAATCAGCAACAGCACTTGCATTTACCTTTAATTTTTCAAGAAGAGGAAGTTTTGCCAATGGTAGTAAGCTGACAAATTCTGATCCTTCAATTTCTATCTCCTTCAAATCTGCTATCTGCTGCAGCTGTAGAGCATTAGGATTTACATTTACGGAAACTTTTTTTGCAAAAACTGCTCGCCATGCTTCTGAAAGATTACCCCACCACATCTGAAGTTCTTTGGTCTGATAAATTATTAAAACATTAGGCTGTAATGCTTTAAGTTTTTGAGCCTGCTGAGCAGCAACCCGGCTATTATCTGCATCAACGAGCTCCAGCTGGTTAAGGCCAAAAAGTGGCTCCAGTGATTCAACACGTGAATTAAAAATATTAATGGTCTCCAGATTTGATAAATTACCGAGTGGATTCAAATTTGAAATACGCGTGTCAGAAACATCCAGCATTTTCAAAAAAACAAGATTCGAAAGGGGTGACAGATCTGTTATTTCAGTTCGTGGAAGCCAGAGTTGTTCGAGCAATGAAAGCCGCGATATAGGCTCAAGCTGCTGAAGATAAGTGTTATCACTCAAATTTAATGCTTTGAGGTTAATAATTTGATGCAGCTCTTCAGTGCCGGGATTATTACTTATTCCACTTTGCTTAGCCAATATAGCTCTCCAATAAATCGGCAGCGAATCCCACCATTCTTTAAGCGCTTCAGTTTCATAAATCACAAGTACTTCTGGGCGTTCCTGCATGAATTTAAGTGCTTGTTCTCCAGTAATTTCACTGTGGTCACAGTAGATTTTTGAAAGCATAGGCAATGCCGATAAGGGATTGAGCGAATTAACGGCCGTATAACTGATTTGTAGTACCGAAAGTGCTTCCATCTGATTTACTGTACTAATATCACGTATTTGGGTATGATCCAGATTCAATAATTGAAGATTTTTCATTTTCATGAGCGGCCCAATGGACGTAACAGTGGTATTGCTCACATCAAGCCTCTGCAGATTTACTAAGTTTCTCAAAGGCTCCAATTCTTGGATATTTGTTCCAGAAACCCTAAGTATCGTCAGATTTTTAAGGCCTTCCAAAGGGCTTAATTCCTCTATCTGTGTGTTGAAGCAATAAAGTTTTTCGAGTTGCCTCAAGAATCGCATCGTTTCAAGATTTTGCAGTGGGGTGTTAAAAGCGTATAACTCTTTGATATTGACCGAATATTGTAAAGGGCTCAGATCGCTTACCTGTGTATTGCTAAAATAAATTGCTTCGAGTTTATTTAAATTTCGTATTGGCGAAATGTCATCAATGTCCGTATTGCTAAAATTGATTAGCTGTAAATCCGGTAGCTGAGCAATTGGTTCAAGATGTGTAAAATGTGTCTTATAAGCAATATTAACTTCCTTCTTTTTTGTAAATGACTTAAGTTGAGCATAAACAGGCGAAAGATCGGCCTGAATGGTATCGGGCAGCCATTGCAATGTTGTGTCGTTCAAAAACACAATGGTATCGGGCTTGTGCCCAAAAAGTTTTTCGCGTAAAGCCAAATGCATGGTGTCCTGATCAACCACCATAAAACTGTCGTTTCGAATCACGGTGTAAGGTTTTAGCGCCACAAATGCATCTGCTGATAAGTGTAAAATATCAGTAAACGGAAGCGTATCATACACTAAAACATTCTCTCCGAAAAAAGTACGCCATTCAAACGCCATATTATTCCACCAATTGCGTAATTCTTCTTTTTCGTTGAGTTTGGTGGTGTAAAAACTCACAATTTTCAGGTCTTTTTTAAAAGGATCAAAATTGATTTCAACATACCTTTCGCGGCTATTGCTAACCGTGTCATTTTGCACCGTAATTCCATCAAGTTGCCTTACCAATTTTACTTTAAAAAACAAGGCACCATCAGCATTGGCAAACTGATCAATTTGTTGGATATCAAAACGAAACTTAACTGTTTTAAAAAAGAAATCCACATCTTTGAGGTATGCCTGCACATCTTTGTTTAAAAGGGTTTCACGATTTTCGTCCAGGTCATCTTCTACCTGTACTTCGGCATCACGAAAAATCTTGGCATAGCTTTGATTGATCACAATTTCCTTTTCCTGAACAGTTGCCGTTGGATCTCCCAAAAAATTAATTGTTCCTTCCAGAAATTCTACCAATTGCCGGCATTCTTCCTTATACTTATCAATAGCCTCAGGATTGATTTCCTGATCCTGCGAAAAACTTGAAGTGCTGATAAACAGCAACAACATCAACAAGGTAAAATTTCTCATGGCTGATAAAACATTAAAAGTTTTTCTTTTTCATTCTCAGTTACATACATCAAATTAGAAATTAGCCATCCGGTATTATTTCCACTGCGATTGAACCAGCTGACTTCAAAGTACCAATTATCGATTTGGAAGATATGGAATTTAAGTTTATCCACGTTTTTAAACTTCAGATTGCCTTTTTTTACTTCATAAAAAAACAAGCTGAGATAATCCGGCTGAAAATCTTTAGAAGCATAATATTCAATTACTTCTGGTTGTTGAAAGGCTTTATAAATATTCATGAAATCCAGTTCGTGGCTCATGGGATGCAAAAAATGTTTTTCGCGTTGAGCCATTTCACCGGCTGGAAACAGTTTACTGAAAGCCGGATAATAAACATTGGTAAGCACCCATTTTGATCCCAGATTTTCCTTTTCAATCATTAAAATCAGGATAATTTGAACCTCTTTGCCCAGGTGCAAAAAAGTTGTTGAAACCTCTGCGTACCAGCGTCCTCCGGTGAAGCGAAGAAAACTGGAATCGGAACCTGTTAAGTCCTCGATAAAATAATCGCGCAAACTGCCTGTTGTTCGTGGATTCTCTTTGTCGAACAATAATGGTAGCATCTCACCGCGTTTCTCCTGGTCGCGCCAGGCTGGATTTGAGGGAAAAAGCTTTTTACCAAACTGATCTTCTTCATTGTTGAACCTGCTGAAAAATTGGCTCATTTGCTTGGTCATAGCATAAAGAGCGGTTTCGTCCACCTGTGTATTACCCAATCTACGTGTCTGTGTCTTAAGTTCACTAGTTATAAAAAAGAAGAAACAGCAACTTATTGTCAAAAGCAACACTTGTTTCACAGCGGTTTTTCTCATGCAACCATCAATCATACCTGAATTTTCAACGAACCCCGTCCGGATAAGCTCCAAACGGGGTTATTAGTTTTTTTAAATTACAAACAAATTATTTACTAGTTTCCTTCACGCGCATATCACCCAGTAATACATCCCAGAAACCAATGATTCGTCCACCTATCTGTGTCTCTTTGCGTTTCACATACACGGTGATGTCTTTTTTGGTAGTGTCTTCATAAACCAAACCACCTTCTTTGTCGTATCCTTTAAACTTCTGGAAAATCGTGATTACACCTACATAAGTACCATCAGGCTGACGTTGCAAATCGCTCACATATTCAATTTTGAACCATTCAATTTCAACACGGTCGTAGTTCAAGCGCATCAATCTTTCAAAGTATTGACGCACATTGTAATAGGCTACCTCAGGACGTCCAAGGGATGACACACCAATTTCGGCACCAGCCATAAAAAGTTCTTCAGCGCGATCGATCACACGGTTAGCTTCGCTCCAGGGTGTGGTTTTACTACCAATAATACTAATGTATTTACTCAGATCGCGTACTTTTTCCAGTGCCAGGCTGTCGATGGCTTGTTTTCTTTCGGGACTGAGATCATCCTGAGCCTGAACAATATTTAATGAAAACACGCCGAACAATACGGCTAATATGATTTGTATCTTTCTCATTTGTTTACTTTTTAATCAGTTCCAACTCAATTATTTTTCCATTGCCATCATACTTAACCTGCTCAATTCGGTTATTGTAAACCTTTTGATCCTTGAGATAATTCAGGTATTTACTAATTGTTGTGGGGCGGTCATAATCGTTGAACCCCCCGGTCTGGCTGATAATTACCAAAACAGGTACATCAGGCGAGGCAAACAGACTAAGTGCACGCTCGATTTTTTCGTTAGCCGTATTGATATCAGGTGCAGCAGCAATGGCTAAAAACTGACTTTCGACACTATTGTATTTTGCTGCTTCACGCTGTAGTCGAGCTTCTTCTTCCTGACGCAATCGCTCTTCTTCGGCCTTACGCATGGCTTCGGCACGTTCGCGTGCAAGCATATCCTCAACCTGATCCATCAGATTGATAACATTTTCGTCCTGCAGATTCCATGATTTAATGGTGGCAAACCGTCGTTCCTTTTCTTCTAAAGTCCAGGTGGTTTCATCATTAAGCATGGCAGTAAGATCTTTTGTGGCTTGTTCCACCTGAGCAGCATATTCTGCAGCCGCCTGTTCGCGTGCCAGCTTTTTCTTGCTTTTACATCCTGTAGTACCTCCCAACGCCATCACAACTATCAACAGTATCAATCCGATACGCTGGAATGAAAGGCTAGCTTTTGTCATTTGCATAAGTTTTTAGTTTTCCTAATTTATAATTAACTCCAAAACAACAAAATTATTGATTTTTAAAATGAATTTAAGGTTTTTAAAGATTTATAAGACTTTCGGTATTCAATTTCCGCTTTTCATATGCTTTTCATCCTAATTTTGCTTTCTTATGAGGCATTATAACATTCCAATTTTTATGCCAGAACTGGCTTGCCCACATCGTTGTGTTTTTTGCAACCAGACATCCATTAGCAGTCAGCTACATGTGCCTACAGATAAGGAAATCCTCGAAAAAATTGAAACTCATCTCACAAGTTTCAAAACAGAAAATCGCTTGGTTCAGTTGGCTTTTTTTGGCGGAAATTTCACCGGACTACCGATAAGTCTCCAAAAATCATACCTTCAATTAATACAGCCCCATCTGAAAAATGGATTGATTTCGGGGATACGCTTGAGCACGCGCCCTGATTATATCGATGCAGGTATATTGCAAATGCTCCAATCTTTTGGCGTGACTCACATCGAACTTGGCGCACAATCAACCAACGATAAGGTATTGTTGGCAAGTGGTCGTGGGCACCTGCGTGATGCTATCGCAAAAGCTTCACAACAAATTCTGGATGAGGGTTTTGTACTCGGACTTCAAATGATGATTGGCCTACCCAAAGATAATGCTGAAACAGCCATGCAAACAGCCAATGATGTGGCGGCTTTTGGTGCCAGCGAAACACGTATTTATCCCTGCTTGGTAATAAAAGAAACTGATCTTGAAGAACTTTATCGAATCGGAAAATACCAACCGCTGGCACTTGATGAAGCAGTAGAACAAACAGCCAGCCTTTTTAAGTTTTTTGAAGCGCAAGGAATAAAAGTTCTGCGCATGGGTCTGCATCCTTCAGAAGAATTGAATACTAATGCTTTGGTTGCCGGTCCGTATCATCCACAATTTGCTGAATTAGTATATTCTAAAATATGGGAAACACAATTTCGAAGTTATACCGAATGGCCTGAATCAGATGTAATTGACTTGCTGATTTCGCCTAAGCAAATTAACCATGCCGCCGGATTTTGCAGTGAAAACAGAAAAATCCTTGAAAAACGATACCGTAAGGTTCGTTTCAAGGCGGATGAATCGATCACCGGCAGGGGTTTTAAAATAAAAACATCCTTCTAATGATCGTAATTGCCGACAGCCGGATGCCTGAAAAGGCAAAAAAGCAACTAATAAAATTAGCTAAACCACTTTGGCTTAAGCCGTCACAAAGTGTTTATGATTCTATTTCGGCTCATCCGGATATTTTCTTTTGCAAACATCCTAATATGCTTATCGCCGCACCTGAAATCTCTGAAAAAACCAGAAAGGAATTAGATAAGGCCAAAATCAATTGGATTAATGGTGACAAAAATCCAGGTTTAAAATATCCTGAAACAGCACCTTATAATGCCGTTGCGCTTTCAAAACTTTTGATTCACAATGTAAATCTAACGGAAATCAAAATTCTTGAACAATATAGTTCCGAAATGCTACTTGATGTTAAACAGGGCTATACACGCTGCAACCTGATAAGTTTGGACGAGCAGTATTTTATTTGCTCAGACAAGACAATTTCTCAAAAACTTGATAATATCGGAAAATCAGTACTTTACATTGATCCTGCTCCAATCAGATTAGCTGGTCATAAACACGGTTTTTTTGGAGGTTGTTGTGGAATTTTGGATCGTTACCTGGTAATCTGTGGCAATCCCAAAAAACTAGACGAATATGAACAACTTTTAAATTTCACTCATATTGCTGGTTTTCAAATTGTTTCGCTGAACGATGACGTATTAACTGATGTTGGGAGTTTGTTGTTTATCACCTAAACAAGATAAATCAAAACCGGAAAACAAAAAACAAGCTCGCCGGCCAGATGTAAAAATCCTTTTTTGGAAAGGTATTTTCTGAAGAAAAACAGCACACCAAATGCAATTCCCATCGTTAACAAAATAAGATAAGCTTTGGCCATTATTCCTTCATTAAAGCTAAACTGAACCAAACAAAATACAAGTTGGACAAGCAGCAGCAACAGCAACAAATTTTTTGTTTTTCGTTCACCAAGCCGGGTTGCTAATGAGCTGTTTTGCTGATTTAAATCGGTTTCCCTTTCGTTGAGGGCAATAAAACTTGTTTCCCACCAAGCAAGCAATGTAAAAGCAGCAAATATCATAACTAATTGAATATCTGTTGCAATTTTTGTGTAATGTAATGGGCCAAGCCAAGTGCCGATACTGTATATCAGTGCTATTTGCACTTCTTTTTGCAACCATTTTTTGTTTGAAAAGGCTGTTGTACTTACAAATAAAATATGTGTCAATACAACAACAGTGATTACGCTGGCTACTAACCAAATTTGCAAAGTTGCAAAAACAGAAAAAATAATTAAAACCGTAATACTTGTCAAAACCAGCATAAAGAGCAACTTTTTGAAATGCTTATCATGAAAATGATGACGCTGATTTTTTATTCTGCCACGATTAAAATATGCATCTACCAGATGATCCAGCGTATAAACTGACCAAACAGCCAAGGCTAAAGTCAGCAGCCACCAAAAAGGCAATTTGGTATCGAGCACAGCGGCTGCAAACAAGGCGCTGCAAACAGAGCCCGCAACAACATGCAAGCTCAGATTTTCAATTAAGGTATTAATTTTACGCATCTAAAGCCTTACTGACAGGCTTTCAAAAATAAGTGTAAATTATAAAATCAGCCTCAGCTTGATAACTTTTGCTGGATGCGTTCGCGCACATTACTGGCCAAACTTTCGTAAGAATGATTTTCAGGATACACAGGTTCCAAAAATTCCACCCGGATTTTTTTCCATGGTTTCGGGAAAATACTGCCACGTGGCAAAGCTTCGTAAGCACCACTGATCGAAACTGGAACAACAGGTACTTTCAACTCACTTGCTAAAATGGCAAAAGTCTTTTTAAAATCACCAAGATGGCCATTGGCAGTACGTGTGCCTTCCGGAAAAATGATCAGGTTTTTCTGAAGCCGCAACACCTCTCCCATTTTCTGAATTGAGGCTTTCAAATCGCGGTTTAAATCCATGATAATGATGTTGTTACGATTAGCAAGAAACTTTAGCCAAGCTGGACGGATATGCTTCTCTTTAGCATAAAAATAAGTGCCACGAACTTGTTTATAGCGCAATACCGAGGCTACAAACATCCCATCAAAAAAGCTTTGATGGTTTGGTGCCAGGATAAAAGGGCCTTGCGGCAGATTTTTTTGTCCAACCGTTTGAAACCGAAAATAAGTCTTAAAAAAAGCACGCGATAACCAAACAGCCAGATTTCCTGTGAACCAGGTGGCAGGTAATTGCAGCTGAACTTTCTCGCGCAGGATTTCGGCCCAATTGATATGAGAATCCTCCATACGGGTCTTGTTAGCAGAGATCCATTCGCTCAAAGCCAGCACCGAATCAAATTTTGTAAGTTCCTGAGGCTCAATTTTAATTCCGAAGGTTTGATCAATCCAGGTTTGCAAGCTTATTTTGTCTAATGAGTCAAAACCCAAATCAAGCTCTATATGATCTGTTGGCAGTGGTTTGCGTTGTTTTTCGGCTTCCACAAAATTGGACAGCATTTCGTAAGCAGGATTATCAATTTTGATAGCCGTTTGTTGAGCCGTTTTCGATTCTTTGGCAAGTTCAGCCAGGCGAAAACGCTGAAGTTTTCCAAGGCGCGTTCGTGGAAGTTCTTCATTGGTAAGGTGAATACGGTGAATGCGCTTATAGGCAGATACTTTTTCGTTGAAGGGTTTGAGCAGTTCTTCACGCAATTTTTTCTCGAGCAGATCAGAAGGGAGGTTATCAGGATTTTGCGGAACTACAAGCAATTGAAGCTGATCGTTGGCATGAAATACCGCACAATCCTGCACCAATTCGGGTTGAAGCAGCGCTGTTTCAAGTTCTGCCGGATTTATGTTTTTACCATTCGACAGGACAATGATTTCTTTTTTTCGGCCTGTGATAAATAAAAAACCATCTTCATCCACATAACCCAGATCGCCGGTATGCAGCCAGCCGTCTTTAATAACAGCAGTTGTTTCTTCGGGTCTGTTGTAGTAGCCCTTCATGACATGCGGTCCACGGGCAGTAATTTCACCATCCACCAGTCGTAGTTCTGTACCGGACACCACATGGCCCGGTGAGCCGATTTTGACACGTCCGGGCTGAGTAAAGGTAATCATTGGAGCTGCCTCTGTCATGCCGTATCCTTCAAGTACTTCGAATCCAAGCGTTTGAAAATCACCTCCAATCACAGGGTCAAGCGCTGCACCGCCAGAAACCAAAAACTCAACCGATCCGCCAAATTTTTGGTGTGCCGCCTTAAATATCTTTTTCGAGAAAGTTTTCGACTGCAGTTTTGCTGCCAGCTTGAATAGCAATCTGGCCACAGCACTTTTATCAATCTTGGCTTTTATACCTTTATGAATTGCTGCATATAAGCGCGGAACACCTATGATAATTGTGATTTTATTGTCCTGAAGGGTTTTCAAAATGTCTTCCGTTTTCAACGAAGGGCTGATGGCAATGCTTGCTCCCAACGAAAGTGGGATAATCAACGTTCCGGCCAAAGGGAAAATATGATGCAGAGGCAGCAACACCATTACACGTGAGTCGGCACGATAAATTTTGATTCCCACCGAAACGGCATCCACATTTTGCTTGAGGTTGCGATAGGTGAGCATCACCCCTTTGGGGCTGCCAGTTGTACCACTTGTATAGATAATTACCGCCGTATCATCTTCATGAAAAGCAGGCATTTCCCAATCTTCAACAGACTTTTCATTTAGTTTTAAAGACGGAGGAAGGATCAAAAGTTTTGTTTGAATATCTGCCATGTAAATGGCTTCGTGCATCAACTTGACGCCTTTTTCGGAACAAAAAACTACTTCGGGGCTTGAATCCTTGAGAATATATGCCAACTCGGAAGCACTGGCCATAAAATCAACCGGAATTACAACGCCTTTATGCTTCCAAACGGCATAAAAAGCAGTTGCCCAGGCAGGAGAGTTTTCGGCAAAAAGCAGAGCATGGGCGCCCGGATTGAGATCGAATTGATTTGAAAATTGTTTGATATGAGCAAAAAAATCCTGATAAGAAATGGCGAGGTCGCCGTATTGAATTGCTAGTTTTGAGCCATGGTTTTTGAGCATATAGGAGGTGCTTTGTTGAGCTTTAGTTTCGGTACAAAAATAGGTTATTAATTAATGCTTAGGAATTTAAATGCAATCAAGAGCATTTTTTTTGCTTAAAAAAGCTTAACATCGAAAAAAATTTAGGATCGAAGATTAATACTGATACTGCCATTACTGCTCTTTTACCACTTCATTTTGGGGCAATCAGGATTTATTCCACCTGCTCCGGATCACAGCAAGCCGGAATATTGGATTCTTGATCCTAAAAAAGAAAACACCAGCAAAGCAGATGTTTTCTTTATTTTATCCTACGCTGGGCAATTCATTCACAGATAGTTTGGGAAATCCGATGCTTTATCCCGACAAATTGAAAACAGCAGAAAGGGATGCTGCCCAAGGAAATCAGCGCTTCAACAAAGCGGTTTATGCCGGAGAAGATTTTAACTTATTCGCGTCATTTTACAGGCAAAACACCATGGAAGTTTATCCGGCAAACCAGTTAAATTTCCAGTAGGATCAGTTCAATAAAATCCCTCAAAACGACATTGCAACGGCATTTCAATACTTATTATTTGCTTCTTTGCTTATTTCAAAACCGCTATTGCTCTCGCAAGCGCCGATTGTATATCAGTACAATTATTCTCTTCACCCACCACTTGCAGCAGGCCTGCTTTTTGCATACTGGCTATCAGCTTTGGGCCGGCACCTGAAAAAATAATCTGTATGCCGTTTTGTTGGGCTCTGTTTATAAATGCCTTGAGATTGCTCAGTCCAGTGGAGTCGATAAAAGGGACACGCCTCAGCCGGATAATACGCACTTTGGGGTTTTCGCCAGTTATCTTCTCAGCTTCTTCAAACTTATTGGCAATGCCGAAAAAGAAGGGGCCGTTTACTTCAAACACTTCTACCCCTTCAGGCATATGCAGGCTTTCGCCTTCGTCAGTCAGCTCTTTATTTTCGGCTTCCACTTCCATGTTCAACACAGCCACATCCGAAGTCTCGATTACACGTTTCAGGAAAAGCAAGACAGCCAGCAACAACCCAAACTGTATGGCTACCGTCAAGTCGATCAGCACAGTGAGCAAAAAGGTGGTGAGCAATACCCCCACATCGCTTTTATTGTTGCTAAACAGGGCTTTAAACGAACGCCACACGCTCATATTATAAGCTACCACTACTAAAATGCCGGCCAGTGTACTCATGGGGATAAGCCTGGCAAAACGGCCAAAAAACAGGATAATCAGCAGCAGCACCAAAGCATGTATCATCCCTGCCACCGGGGTTTTTCCGCCATTGCGGATATTGGTCATGGTGCGTGCTATGGCGCCTGTTGCCGGTATTCCTCCAAAAAATGGTGTGATGATATTGGCAATGCCTTGTCCGATTAATTCGGTATTATAGCGGTGTCTTCCGCCTGTGGCGCCATCAGCTACCATGGCCGAAAGTAAGGATTCGATCGCTCCCAAAACGACTGCCGATGGTTTCGACAGTAATTTACCAAAAGGTGGTTACAAAGGTGGTGAGCAGCAACGCAATCAGCGTACCGGGGATGCGTTTATTCACTTTGGGCCACAAGGCGATAATCCCTACTGTGGAGACTCCTAATGCCAGTGCATACCAGTTAACGACATCAAAATGCAGGAAATAAAACCGCCATTTGTCCCGAAAATCTGCCGGAACAGCGGCTGTGGTCTGCATACCAAAAAGGTCTTTCATCTGTGAGGAGAAAATCACAATGGCGATACCACTCGTAAAGCCTACTACAATAGGGTAGGGCATAAAACGAATCAGGGTGCCGAGCTTCAAAACGCCCATAATCACCAGGATCACTCCTGCCATGATGGTGGCAATAATAAGGCCGTCCACCCCAAATTTTTCCACAATCCCATAAACAATCAAGATAAAGGCACCTGTAGGACCACCAATCTGCACCTTGCTACCGCCCAGTGCCGAAATCAAAAAGCCTGCAATCACTGCTGTAATCAGGCCGCGCTCAGGCGAAACACCGGAGGCAATACTAAAGGCAATAGCCAATGGCAGGGATACTACGCCAACGATAATACCGGCGATAAGATCAGAAAAAAACTGTTCACGTGTATAGGTACGAATGGTCGTAAGGAGCTTGGGTTGAAAGACTTGCGCCACCAAATCCTTCCATGATTTTGTGTTCATAGGTTAAAAGGAATTAGTGGCGCTAAGGTATCAAAGTTTGGCTGTTTGATGAAAAGCATCCTTCCGAAATTCTAATAGGATCAACAAGTCAATAGTTATTTGATCTTAAAACCTAATCCCAGCTGGAATTGTGGCGATGGTAAGATTTGATTTAAAATAATCGTTTGTTTGGTTTTATCTCCATAAGCTTCATCAAAGCTTTCATTGTTCCTATATTTATAAAACCTGTTGGTTTTTGTTCTTCTGATGCGAAGGCCTGCACCGGCACTAATATCAAGGTAAAGAAATTTTAAAATTTGAAATGAAAAGCCAAGCAGAAATTTATAGCCAAACACAAACTTTGTTTGATTTAGTGAATCATAGACATCGCTGTCAGAATCAGAACGAAAATCTTTGATTTTAACATATTTAGTAAATACTTGATGGTTAATGTAACTATAGCTTTTTCTCTTTTTCTTTGATTTTAGTTTTACAAGATGATTCAAATGTATGCTTGCACCTGTTGCAGGCAAATACAAATAAGTATTCAAAAAGTTTTTGTAATAAAAGTCTTTAAACAGCGGACCAGCTTGTATTTCAATAGCTTTTCGGTTTGTGTAATGGTACGAAATTCCAATTAAAAACTGTTTGTTTATCAGGTATTGCAGGGGATATATTTTTAGGAATATTGGATTTGTTTCAACTTCCTTGTCAGGTGATTGTATAGTACCCTCTTGCCCAATCATTTCATTGAAGCAAGAGGTAATTGCCAACACCAAACACAGCAGAAAGCTTTTTCTGTTAAAATGCATTTGAGAAAATGCTTAAAATAAGCTCTAAAGATAAGCTTTATACCAGGATAAGTCAAGTTTTCAGCTCTGTAATAAAATAGTAATCAGGAAATTATGACATAATTTTTATGATGTCATAAATTCCTGACAGGTATGTATTAGCCTTAGTTAACTTAAGTTAGGCTAAAGACAGTCATTTGTTAAAATGAACTGTATTCAGAAAAAACGCGCGTAATGATTACAAAACTATTTCAGCAAATCCCTCGAGATCACAATTTTCTGTATTTCTGAAGTGCCTTCGTAAATTTGTGTCAGCTTGGCTTCGCGCATCAGGCGTTCCACGTGGTATTCTTTGGTATAGCCATATCCGCCATGTATCTGAACAGCTTCGGTGGTCACTTCCATTGCGATATCAGCGGCATATTGTTTAGCCATGGCACTGGCCACGCCATATGGTTTGCCCTGATCTTTGAGCCAGGCAGCCTTAAGGCAGAGGTTGCGTGCATTTTCAACTTTTACAGCCATATCGGCCAGCTTAAAGGCGATGACTTGGTGGTTGGCTATTTCCGTTCCAAAAGCCTTGCGTTCTTTGGAATAGGCCACAGCACGTTCCAGCGCTCCTGAAGCCAGTCCAAGTGCCTGAGCGGCAATCCCAATGCGGCCACCTTCGAGGACTTTCATGGCAAATTTAAATCCAAAGCCATCTTCGCCGATGCGATTCTCCTTCGGGATTTTCACATCGTTAAACATCACCGAATGGGTGTCGGAGCTGCGCATCCCCATCTTGTCCTCGTGAGGACCTAAAGTGATGCCGGGTGTGTTTTTTTCAATCACAAAAGCGTTTATGCCTTTGTGTTTCTTTTCGGGATGTGTTTGCGCAATCAGCACATAGGTAGAGGCCGAATTGGCATTGGTAATCCAGTTCTTGGTTCCGTTCACCAGGTAGTAATCGCCTTTGTCTTCGGCTGTTGTACGTTGGCTGGTGGCATCCGATCCTGCTTCGGGTTCCGAAAGCAGGAAAGCACCTAACACTTCGCCGCGTGCCAGGGGTTTCAGGTATTTTTCTTTGATATAGTCTGATCCAAATGCTTCCAATCCATAGCATACCAGCGAATTGTTTACTGACACGATCACACTGGCGGAGGCATCAACTTTGCTGAGTTCTTCCATCGCCAGCACATACGAAACAGTATCCATGCCGCTTCCGTCGTATTGGGGATCAACCATGATGCCCATAAAGCCCAGGTCGGTCAGGTTTTTTACGTGATGAGTCGGAAATTCTGCTTTGGCATCACGTTCGATTACATCTTTAATAAGTTCGCGCTGTGCATAGTCGCGGGCTGCTTGCTGGATCATCAGCTGCTCTTCGGTAAATTCAAAGTTCATGTTTTTTGTTTTTTATGGTCAAATTAAAAATTATAATGTTTTTGTGTTAGTTTTTGACGTGCCTCCCGAAATGCTGTAAGTATTTCAGTAATTATTTCAGCGGCAGGTTTTTCATCGCTGATCAGTGCGGCAACCTGTCCTATTTCCAATTCTCCTTCGTCCAGATCGCCCTCAAACATCCCTTTTTTGGCTCGTGCCCTCCCAAGAATTTTTTTTAGTTCATCAGGCTTTGCGCAGGCCAGCTCAGCGGCTTTCACCTGCTCATAAAAGGCATTTTTAAGCAATCGGACAGGGACGAGCTGTTTCATGCTTAACATGGTAGCGCCATCTTTTGCAACAATCACAGCCTGTTTAAAGGCTTTATGGGCCGATGATTCCTTAGCAGCCACAAAGCGCGAACCAAGCTGCACCCCGTCAGCTCCCAATGCCATTGCAGCAAGCATCTGCCGTCCGGTAGCAATACCTCCTGCAGCAATCACCGGGATGTTTACGGATTGCTTGATAAGCGGAATAAGGGTCATGGTGGTGGTTTCTTCTATGCCGTTGTGCCCTCCGGCTTCAAAGCCCTCGGCAACAATAGCATCCACACCGGCTTCTTCTGCTTTGTGGGCAAACTTCTGATTGGCAATTACATGCACAACTGTGCGCCCATGCGATTTTAGCAATTGGGTATATTTGGCCGGGTTTCCTGCCGAAGTAAATACGATGGGAACATCCTCGCGCAGTATGATTTGTATCAGCTCATCAGTTTGGGGATAAAGCAAGGGCACATTCACACCAAATGGCTTGGTGGTGGCAGCTTTACACTTTTGGATGTGTTCTTCCAGTACTTCAGGATACATCGATCCCGCCCCGATGAGCCCCAAGCCTCCGGCATTGCTCACGGCAGCCGCCAGTTTCCAGCCGCTGCACCAGATCATGCCGGCTTGTATGATGGGGTACTTAATGCCAAAAAGCGATGTGACCATAAAAAGCTGCTTACTCCTCAACTTCTCCGTTCATACTTTTCATCATGGCATCCACCAGGTTGTAGGCGCCGTCCCAAATATCGGTGATGGTGGCTTCGAGCATATAGCAGGGAGTCGTGAACACCATGTTGGGGGCATCATACACTACATCGCCATGTTCGGTCTGCACGTGCATGCCGCCCATGCTTTCTATCACATCGATGGTTTCCTGATCACTTCCGATGGTTACATCTACTTCTCCAAGGACTTTTACAACAAATGTGGGGGAGATGCACATGGCACCAATTGGTTTTTGTGCGGCATTCATCGCCCGGATGGCTTGTTCCACTTCAGGATTTACTGTGGCATTAGCGCCTTCGAAGGCTACAGTGGAAAGGTTTTTGGCTGCACCAAAGCCGCCCGGGAAAAGGATGGCATCGAAATCAGCTGCCTTAAATTCGCTGAGGGATTTGATCTTTCCGCGGGCAATTCGGGCAGATTCAATCAGGACATTACGTTTTTCGGGCATTTCCTCTCCGGTGAGGTGGTTGATCACATGATGCTGAGCAATATCGGGAGCAAAACATTGGTATTCGCCTCCGGCTTGCGCAATGGCAAGCATGGCCAGCGTGGCTTCATGGATTTCGGCGCCATCATAAACGCCGCAACCAGCTAAAACTACTGCAAATTTCTTCATAGGGCATTCTATATTTTTTGGTTTATTATCCTCTTTTGTAAACTATTGCAACAACCGTTACATCATCGCCACCCATATTGACAGTCATGCCAAATGGCCGGTCAGCAGGGATGTCGATTTGTGCCTGTCCGGCAATGCCGGTTAGTTGCTGCCAAATGGTTACTGCCTGATGCACGCCGGTAGCACCTGTGGGATGTCCCCAGCCGATCAATCCACCGGTGGTGTTCATGGGCATGACTCCGGTGCGGGCTGTGTTTCCGGCTGCCACATATTCGGCGCCTTTGCCTTTTCCGGCAAGACCAAGTGCCTCAACAGCCAGCAATCCTGCAATGCTGAAACAGTCGTGGGTTTCAACGGTTGCCACCTGATCCATGGTGATTTCGGCCATAGCCAGTGCCTTATCGGCTGCTTTTTTGATGGTGGTAAGTTCCACGGGATCGACGGGATCTTTGGTGATATTGCGCGTTACCTGCGCCCAACCAGCAATTTCAACAGCTTGTGATTTGTCGATGCCCAGCTTATGTAATCCTTCTTCTGAACTCACAAGAATGCCGGAAGCACCATCAGAAACCTTGGAACAATCGAGCACGTTCAGGTTATCTACAAAGGCTTTTCCGTTGGGCTTCATTTTATCGTACAAACTAGCCAGGTCGGGAGTGGTATTATGATGTTCCTGTGCATCAGGATCGAGGCGTGCATTTTCGATGGCATTTACAAACCATTGCCGCATGCCGGCACGGGCATAATCGTAGCCATATTTTTCATAATACACACCGGCACGATCCGAAAACTGTCCGGGGAAGAAAAAGGCATGACCTGTTTTACGATTCTGAAACCAGCCGGCACCGGCCAGGATATCAGCGCCATAGATGGCTTTTACTGTGTTTTGTACTTCCACGCCAAGTGAAAGAGCTACTTCGGCTGTTCCTGCAAGCACCGAGCGCATGGCGCTGATGAGCGAAAGACCCCCTGAAGCACAAGCGCCCTCTACACTTAATGAAGGTTTATATTCGAGTTTGTCGTCAATCAATCCCGCAAAACCACCCAAATGCGCCTGTTTGTTGAAACGGGCTGCCATAAAATTGCCAATCACTGTTTCATCGATTTTGGCAGCATCACCAATTTGTTTCACAACACCTTTGCCGGCTTCGCTGATGTAATGCTCAATGCCTGGACGTTCTTTTTTCGGATTGAATTCTTTGCGGCCGGTTCCGAGTGATACCGTATTGAAACCGGCTGTTATATAGAGTTTTTTCTGCATGATTTTCAGTTTTTTGCGTTAAGCGAAATAGTTGTTGATGGGCCCAAAGGCATGGAAGAAACCCGTTAGCATCACGGTATTTACATCTTCGGCCTGATTCGCCACTCCGTCGCTTACAAGCTTGCGTCCGATGGCATCAGCGTTTTGTCCGTATTTTATTGCCAGTTTTGCTCCCAAGTTATCAGCGCTTTTCATGGCTTCAAAATAGGGGACAAAATGGCTGTCCTTGTTAGCGATGCGCACAGCGGCTTTCCAGGGTTTATGTGCAGCTGGCAGTTCACCCAGTTCCTGATCGCAGGAGGTAGCAAACTCATCCACAGCAATATAGGTTTGCTTATTGATTTCGTAAACCGCTGTGATAGCGCCTTTTTGGTATTTCAGGAAGCCGTCTTTTTGAGCACCGCTCGATTGCTGTCCGCCTTTTACGTTAAGTTCCAGCAGCTGATCGAGCAGCGGACTATGCAGGTTTTCATCTTTCATATGCGGATTCATCACTTTCATGATAAACTGTACCACGTCAATACCCACATAATCAATTAATTGAAATATACCCATTGGCCGAACTAAAAATTCCTGACTCACTTTGTTAATCATATAAACCGCTTCATGAAAGGGTCTGTTTTTGGCCAGTTCCAATGCCTGATTGATGCCATACAAAGCATCGCGCATAAAATGGCCGTTGCCAATAAAGCCGGCAATATCGTTGCTGGGCACCACCACTTTACGAAGTGCTGTGGCATAATCCAGCGCAAACTGTTTCATTTCGGGTTCACTATTGTGCGTAACGATCAGTTCGACAAGCTTTTGAACGGCTGGTGGATTATAAAAGTGGAATCCAAGCACCCTGCCCTTTAATCCTGCTTCTGATTCTATCAGATGAATAGGTACTGAAGATGTATTTGTAAAATACCAGGGTTTATTGGGGTTGTTTTCATCAATCTGTTTGAGGATTTTAACCTTGAGGTCTTTGTTTTCGGTTACGGCCTCAAAAACAAGCCCGGCGCGGTAAGCTGTCTCCAATGCAGTGGTAGGTCGCACCAGCTTGAGTACGTCATTCACATACTGATCGATGATATCATAATTTTCGATCAGATCGGCTGTGTTAGCATATATTTGCCTGAGCCAGACTGTTTTTTTCTCAGCAATTTTAAGCACCTGCATGCGCAGATAGTCCATCAGTCCTGCCAGACCTTCATCAGAGAGGTCGATGGCATTAAGTACAAATGTTTTTTCTTTGTTTTCAGGTTTCAGGCTGATGTCGGCCATTTCCACGGCGGTGAGCAGTAAAATACCACTGCCCATCTTTCCTGCTGCACCGAGCACCGCCACCTGTTGGATGCGTTCGTCGTAAGTCATAAGGGTTGTTATTTTTTTTGGGTTATTTACCAGTTTGGTTTTCTTTTTCCCAGAAAAGCTTGCATGCCTTCGCGGCCTTCTGAGTTTTCGCCAAAGAGCGATCCAAAATGATCGGCTTCCAGTTCGCTGCCTGTTTCCAGATCAGTTTCCAGAGCTTTTCGGGTAAGCATTTTTACTTTACTCACAGCCTGAGGACCTTTTTGGGCAATTGTTTCGGCCAGTTTTAGCGCTTCTTCAAGCAGCTGTTCGGGTTCAATAATTTGTTGTATTAAACCCATACGCAGAGCTGTTTGGGCATCGATCATCTCGGCCGAAGTAAGCAGGTAAAGGGCATTTCCAAGCCCGACATGGCGCGGCAGGCGCTGTGTTCCGGCAAAACCGGGTGTAAGTCCCAGATTAACTTCCGGCTGCCCGAATTTAGCTTTGGCCGAAGCAATACGGATATCGCATGCCATAGCGAGTTCGAGACCACCACCAAGTGCAAAGCCATTGATAGCAGCTATTACAGGAAACGGAAGCAGTTCGAGCGAACGAAAAGTTTGTTGGCCACGGCTGCCAAAAGCTGTGCCTTCGTCTTGATTTTTATCGACCATCTCGGCAATATCAGCTCCGGCAACAAAGGCTTTGCCCTCGCCTGTAATCAGCATCACACGGATGTTTTGGTCTTGCGAAAGCTGCGCAACCAGCTGATCCATTTCTTCAAAAAATAAGGTGTTGAGGGCGTTGAGCGCTTCGGGTCTTTTAATCACCACGATAGCAATGCCATTACGTATTTCGGTAGTTAAAATCTTGAAATTAGACATCATGTCAGGTTATTTATTGATTGGTCAAAGATAAAATTTTTATTCAATCTAATTAGGATTGCAATCGTTTTCGCCAATCTTAGATAGCCTGTTAAGGTTTTTTAACATCCAAAATACCAACACTATAGCGTCAATTTAAGATTTTATTAACAAGGAATGGAAGTTTTAGTTGTACTTTTGTCAGGTGAGTCAAAAATGGTACATAAGTACGTTTGCAGTTTTAATGGCTGTGATTGTGTTGGTAGGGTCTGTTGGACTCACCATCAATGCACACTATTGTAGTACACAAAAAACACTGCAGAAAAGTCTTTTTACAGCTGAAATACATTGTAATCACGAGTCCCACAGCTGTGACATTGTGGCAATGAAACATGATACTGCACAAGCTTGTTGCACTGTTCATCAAGTGTATAAGCAAACAAAGGACTGCTGTACTGATTTCAGCAAATATGTGAAGCTGGTAACAGAATTTGATCTGCCCAAGATAAAAGTTGTTTTCAACCATTTTTTAACTGTTGTAGTCAGGTTGTTTGAATTGGTTGTTCCGGTAACTGAAGATAATAAAACCTCGGTTTTTTCTGATGCACCTGATGATACCAACCTACCAGGCAGTGGCACGAAATTCCTGATTGCCTGTTCGCAGCTTAAGCTCGCCCATCACCTGCTTTAATCTCCTTTCTATTTTAATTTTTTTATCGTGTTCGGCTTTGGCCGGACTGAAATGTTTTAACATATTAAAGCAATGAAAATCAGTATTTTTAAATTATTATTATGGAGTGCTTTAGGATTGTTGTTCACAACAGTACATGCACAAAAAGTCAGTGGGATAGTTTATGAGACCGGCGAAAATGGTGATCAGCCATTGCCCGGAGTAAATATTTATTGGTCGGGCACACAAACCGGAACAATAAGCGATGCGGAGGGTAATTACAAAATCAAACGTCCGCCACACGCTCATATGTTGGTGTTTAGTTTTGTAGGCTATGCCAACGACACCATTCATGCCTCCCATGATGAAAGTAGTTACGATCATATTATGTCGGGCAGTAAAACACTCGAAGAGGTGGAGGTAGTTAATCGTGCCAAAACCAATTTTGTATCTCGATTGAGTACGGTAAATGCCCAAACGATCACTTCGGGGGAGTTACAAAAGGCGGCATGCTGCAACCTTTCCGAAAGTTTTGAAACCAGCGCCAGCGTGGATGTTTCTTACAGCGATGCCGTTACGGGTGCCAAACAGATCGAGCTGCTTGGCCTGAGTGGCATTTATACGCAGATGATGAGCGAAAATATTCCAAACCTGCGTGGTTTGGCCACTTCGTTTGGGCTGGGTTATGTGCCCGGCAGCTGGATGGAATCTATTCAGGTTTCCAAAGGTGCTTCCTCTGTTTTAAATGGTTACGAATCTATCAGCGGTCAAATCAATGTGGAATATAAAAAGGCTGAAACAAGTGAGCGTTTCTTTCTGAATCTTTTTCAGGATCATATGGGCCGGAGTGAGATCAATTTTAACACCAAAGCTGGTATCAGCGATCATATGCATGCTATGGTGATGGGTCATTGGAGTCGCAATGGCACCAAACATGACGATAATGGTGATGGCTTTCTGGATGATCCGCTTTATACACAATACAACCTTTTTGTTAGAACAGATTTTCATGCCAAAAACTTTGAAGGGCAGTTTGGTGTCAAAGGCCTGAAGGAAGAGAGGCGGGGAGGACAGCTTCGTTTTGATGCTGATAAGCCGCGCGATGTTGACAATGGCTATGGCATCGAGCTGCTTACCGAACGTGTGGAAACATTCCTGAAAACCGGTTTTATCTTTGCACGTCCGCAAACAAGTTTAGGCATCCAGCAACAGTTTACCTTTCACCATATGGATACCTATTTTGGGTTGAGGGATTACGAAGGCACTCAATATAGTTATTATGGCAATGCACTGTTTCAGAGTTATATAAGCGATACACGACATACCTATACAACAGGTTTCAGTTATTTGTATGACCGTTTTGAAGATCAGCTGAACGACAGTACTTTTAACCGAACCGAAAGCGTTCCGGGAGTGTTTTATCAATACACCTATAGCGATGGCACTAAGCTCAATCTGATTGCAGGTATGCGCTTGGATCACCACAACGAGTTTGGATTTTTTGCTACGCCGCGCATTCATTTTCGTTACGGATTTAACGAGCATAATATATTGCGTCTCTCAGCCGGAAAAGGCTATCGCACCGCTAATATTCTTGCAGAAAACACTTCCATGCTCGCTTCTTCGCGGCAGCTGGTGGTGCGCGAACAGCCAAAGATGGAAGAAGCCTGGAATTATGGCTTGAATTTTAGCAAGCATATTGATATGAAAAACAGGGAACTAACCATCGGTTTGGATATATACAGAACCGAATTTATCAATCAGGTAATTATCGATCGCGATGCAGATGCCCAGAAGGTGTTGGTTTATAACCTGGATGGCAGATCTTACTCCAACAGCATCCAACTTGAAGTTAATTACGAATTGTTGAAAGGGTTGGATGTGACGGCAGCTGCGCGTTTTAATGATGTACAAATGACGCTGAATAACGAACTGCAGGAAAAACCGCTGGTAAACAAATACAAGGCCTTGGTAAGTCTGTCGTATGTTACCAATTTGCGCAAATGGCAGTTCGATTTTACCACGCAATTCAATGGCGTGAGCCGTCTGCCTTCAACAGCAGGCAATCCAGAGCCTTATCGCCTGGATGATTATTCGCCGGCCTACACCATTGTGAATGCACAGGTGACTAAGTTTTTTCGGAAGTGGAATATCTACCTCGGCGGAGAAAATCTGACAAATTTTAAGCAAAACAATCCAATTTTAGCGGCCAATGAACCTTTCGGGCCTTATTTTGATTCCAGCATTATCTGGGGTCCAATAAATGGGATAAAGGTTTATGCCGGTTTGAGATATACAATTGAATAACCTTAAAAATTACTGATTATGAAAAAGATAGCATTAATAATTATCAGTATCGTATTGATTGTTCCCATTAGCGTTTTCGCGCAGGATGGCAAAAAAAAGAAAACAGAAACTGTCGAAATACAAACTTCGGCCATTTGTGACATGTGCAAAGAAAGACTGGAGAAAAATCTGGCTTTTGAGAAGGGCGTGAAAGCGGTTGAACTGAACGAAGAAACCAAAGTGATCAGTATTACCTACAAAAAAGGTAAAAACGATAAGGAAAGCCTGAAAAAGGCCATCACTAAAATTGGCTACGATGCCGATGACTTACCTGCCGATCAGGAAGCCCATGATAAGTTGCCCGACTGCTGTCAGCAAGGCAATGAGCCGCATTGATAGGGTGTGAAACCTTAATTAAATATCCAGAATCCTGCAGAGGTTTTTGGATTTTTTTTGCTGTGTAAGTTTGGAAATGAAAGCGTGATTCGTGAAATTGTTGGTTGCATCATGCAAAAAATGTTAAAAAATGTTGGTTATAGTATGCAAAATATGTATATATTTGTTGGTTCTATCATGCTAATAATGCCATTTGATGCTATTTAACAATAATAATATGGAACGTTTAATTGAAAAATATCAAAGACGCATCGCTTTTACACAAACAGATTTTGTGCGAAGCATCATGCACGAGATCAATTGGCAAGCGCGTCTTATAGGTATAAAGGGAGCAAGGGGTGTTGGTAAAACAACCTTATTGTTACAATACATCAAGCTCAATTTCGACAAAATGCCGGAAAAGGCGCTTTATGTAAGTCTTGATAATATCTGGTTCAGTAAAAATTCGCTCAGCGAACTTGCAGATAAATTTGTAAAGCAGGGTGGTACACATCTCTTTCTGGATGAAGTACATAAATATCCTGATTGGTCAGTTGAACTTAAAAATATTTATGATGATTATCCGGAACTTTCGATCGTTTTTACGGGTTCATCGATGCTCGAAATATTAAATGCCCGGGCTGATCTCAGTCGCAGGGCTGTTGTTTATACGCTGCAAGGATTATCATTTCGTGAATACCTCAATTTGACCAATCATACGAACTTCAAAGCTTACACTTTAGATGATATTCTTGAAAATCATGCTGAAATATCCCAACACATCGTGAAGCAGATAAAACCGCTTCAATTTTTTACGCAATACCTTAAAGGAGGGTATTATCCGTTTTTTTTGGAGCAAGCAGCGTTGTATTTTCAAAGGCTTGAAGAAGTTGTTAATATGATTCTTGAGATAGAGTTGCCGCAGCTAAAACATTTGAATCTCGCGTATCTGCCTAAAATCAAGCAGCTGCTTTATATCATTGCTGTTTCGGCTCCTTTCACGCCAAATATTTCCAAACTTAGCGAGCAAATCGGAATTAACCGCGAAACTTTACTGTCATACCTTTGGTATTTGAATCAGGCACAGTTGATAGCCAATATTTACCGTGATAGTAATGGAATCACAAGATTACAAAAACCCGACAAGTTATTTCTTGAGAATACCAATTTGATGTTTGCGCTTTCGTCTGATACGATGAATACAGGAAATGTGCGCGAAACATTTTTTGTGAACCAGTTGAAATATCAGCATCGGGTGGAAATTGCAGAACAGGCCGATTTTTTAATCGACAACCGCTATACCATTGAGATTGGTGGAAAGACAAAAGGACGCAGGCAAATCAAAGACCTGGAAAATGCATTTATTGCAGCAGACGATCTGGAGTTTGGTTTTGCGAATAAAATTCCGCTGTGGCTATTTGGTTTTTTGTATTAGGGCAGTTTGTGGTTTGCTTTGACACACTTTTTTGAACAGCTTCACACACTCCCAATACAAATCAAAAAACCTGCCTTCCTGCGTCAAGTTTATCTGCTAAAGACAGACAGGCAGGTCAACAAATCAACAAATCAACACCCAATATACCTGGAAATCACCAAAACGCAAAGTTCACAAGAATTACACGAGGTTCACTACGGGATATGGAGAAGGATTGAGCTACAACTGTCGGTTAGCAAAACTTGTCAGGTTTTTTTTAAAAACTGAAGAAGTTTATGAGGGTCTTGTCTGTTATCCAAAAATCCAGTAATTATTATTTTGAATTTATCAAATTCGTACAAGATACTATAATGTGTCATGATAATTGCTCTTGTTTCTCCAAAATTTGTTTTCTTCCCCATTTCGGGTTGAAATTTGAGCAATTCAGTTCTTTCTTTAATTGCTATATTAAGCTTTTGAGAATAACGATTACTTTTATTGCGATTGTTTCAATAATCAAATACATGATCTCTTTGCCTTATTGCTGTTTGAGTCCAAAATATTTTCAATCCATCCATTTTGAATCCGCATTATTCAAATCATTTTCTGACACTAAATTGCCAAGCTTAATATCATTCTCACTCATCAGTAGCATCTCAATTTGATCTGAATCCAGATTTAATAAATCCTCTTTCTGAGTCGAATTAATTATGCTATCAATCGCATTGAGCAATTGCACATTATCGGTGACCATAATTTTATCAATTAGCCTGTTTCTTATATCATCTATTGTTCTCATAATCAATTTTTACTACAAAAATCGTCAATTTTTATGGTTCTGTCAAATACCGAATAATTGGTGGTGCAACAAAATCAGATATTTTTTTTTAAAAAGGATGATTTTTAAATAGCCTAATGTCTTCTTCGTTTGTTTGTGGTTAAACGACAAAACAAATCAACACCCAATATACCTGGAAATCACCAAACGTTGTATTTCTGAAGTGCCTTCACCAATTTGTAGCAGGCGCTGGTCGCGGTAAAAACGTTCCACAGCATAATCTTTCATCAGGCCGTAGCCGCCGTGAATCTGAACGGCTTCGTCGGCCACTTCCTTGGCGATTTCGGAGCAGTAGAGCTTGGCCATTGCCGATTCCAGTCCAAATGGTCGGCCTTCATCCTTGAGCCAGCAGGCTTTGTAGAGCAGGTTACGTGCCAGTTCTATCTTCATAGCCATATCGGCAAGCTTAAAGGCATTAACTTGAAACTTGGAGATGGGCTGGCCAAATTGTTTGCGTTCTTTAGCGTATGCAAGTGCCAGTTCGTAGGCTCCCTGTGCTGCGCCCAGTCCCATAGCGGCGATCGACAAACGACCTGCATCGAGAGTGGCCAGCATGATTTTTGAGCCTTGTCCTATTGCTCCCAAAAGATTTTCTTTGGGCACATGCACATCGTCAAAAAACAATTCCGATGTATCTGATGCCCGCCACATCATTTTGTTGTGCATGGGCACCCGCTTAAAACCTTTGGTATCGCCATCCACCAAAATGGTAGTGAACTGCTTTTTGCCATCTTTTTCGCCCGAAACAGCCTGTACGGTGCAGCCTATATTGATTTCGGAGGCGCCATTGGTGATAAAAATCTTGGAGCCGTTGATCACCCACTCATCGTCCTGAATTTCGGCTGTGGTTTTCGAACCGCGCGAATCTGATCCGGCTCCGGGTTCAGTAAGGCCAAAACTCCATAACGCTTCTCCTGTGCAAAGTTTAGGCAGGTATTTCATTTTTTGGTCTTCTGTGCCATAGTAATACAACGGCCCAATACCCAATGAGTTATGCGCAGCAAGCGTGGCCGCCTGTGATCCGTCTATGCGGGCAAGTTCTTCAACTGCAATAATATACGAAAGTGTATCCAATTCCTGTCCGCCATATTTTTCGGGCAGGTACATCCCGAAAAGTCCCAGCTCGCCCATACGCTTGGTTAGCGCAGTTGAGAATTCGGCTTTTTCGTCTAGTTCCTGTGCAACGGGTTTGATCTCGCGTTCGGCAAATTCACGAACGGTTACGCGAATCAGTTTGTGTTCTTCTGACAGATCGAAATTCATGATTTATTTTTTTTCTGGTTAGTCTTTTTCTTGGGGCGAAAGGTGAATCAATTGCTTTTTAGCATCCACCATTTCATCCGTTTTCACATTGATTTTGTCCACAATAGCATCAAAAGGTGCAACAATATTGTTTTCCATTTTCATAGCTTCTACAACAAGCAGAATGGCACCCCTGTTCACTTGTTGGCCTTTTTTTATGTTGATTTGAATCACTTTTCCGGGCATGGGAGCAAAGAGTCCGCCTTCTTCTTCCCCGGCTGCATGCTGTCCGTGATCCAGTTTTTCATTGAGTTCGTCCTTGCGTTCGCAAAAGAAAAGCAACCCGTTGTATTGCAGGAGCCATTCCCCCGATTCGTTTTGGGAAATGGCAATTGTATAGCTTTTGCCGGCCATACCGAATCGTATTTCTAATCCATTCCATGAGAGGAATTTAAGTTCAAGTTTCTGATCGTTGGTTTTTAATTTGAGTTGACCTTGTGAAAATTGATCAATAATAAATTCAAATTCTTGTTGTGCTAATCGAACAATAATGTTCTTATTCAGGCGCCAATAACCGATTTGCTGCCAAACGTTTTCTGGCTCAAAGCCTTCTAAAAACGCTTTGTTGAGGCTATAGAGCAGGAAGGCAGCAGCAATAAGTTTATGGTCGGCTTCTTTATGTTGCTTTTTGCTCCATGCAATAAGCGATTCGGTATGCGTATCACAATAGGCTGTGCTGATAGTGTTTGAGATAAAGGCTTCATTTTGGATCACAGCAATCAAAAAGGGGATATTGGTTTGAATGCCATGAATCACATATTTTTTAAGCGCTGTCAAACTGGTTCGGATTGCTTCTTGCCTGTTTTCTCCAAAACCAATCAGTTTGCTGATCATGGGGTCATAATCGGGCCTCACCGGAGCAGGGCCATCAAGGCTGCTGTCGATTCGGATATTACCCAATTTTGGTTCGCTGTAAGCGATTACATTTCCGGGTGAGGGTATAAATTTTTTCGCCGGATCTTCAGCATAGATACGGCATTCAATGGCGTGGCCGGTTTGCTGTATGTCAACCTGATGGTAACGCAATTTTTCGCCTTGGGCAATAAATAACTGCTCTTCAACCAGATCGATACCGGTAACTAATTCGGTTACGGGATGCTCAACCTGTATGCGAGTATTCATTTCCAGAAAGTAGAAATTAAGCTCCGGATCAACCAGAAACTCAATAGTTCCGGCACTTTGGTAACCAATTTTCTGACAAATGGCCACAGCGGCTTTTCCCATTTCTTCGCGTACCTCGGGCGTAAGTGTTGGAGAGGGTGATTCTTCTATAATTTTCTGATAACGCCGCTGTATGCTGCATTCACGTTCATAAAGGTGTATGGCATTTCCGTGCTGATCGGCCAGCACCTGTATTTCGATATGGCGTGGATTTTCGATAAACTGTTCAATATAAACCGTTCCGTCTCCAAAATAATTTTGTGCTTCGCGGGCTGTGGTTTCCAAGATCTGCGGCAGCTCTTCCATATTTCTGACGATGCGCATGCCCTTGCCTCCTCCGCCGGAAGCAGCCTTAACAAGCACCGGAAAGGGAAGTTTGCCGGCTTGTTGTAAGAGTTCTTCCGGACTTCCGGTAATGCCCTGTGTGATATGAAGACCGGCTTCGACAGCATATTGACGTGCCGTAATTTTATTTCCCATCAGGGTGATGGATTCCTGTGAAGGTCCGATAAACAGCAGATTATTTTTTTTGCAGGCTGCTGTCAGCACCTGGTTTTCGGATAAAAAGCCATAACCCGGATGTATGGCTTGTGCTCCGGTGTCGATGGCTGCCTGAATGATCTTCTCCACATTCAGGTAGGTTTCAGACAGCTTACCATTGCCAAGACCAATGCTTTCGTCAGCCCTTTGCACATGAAGTGCATCAGCATCATTGTCGGCAAAAACAGCAACGGACTGTATTCCCATTTTATCAAGGGTACGGATGATGCGTACAGCTATTTCCCCGCGGTTGGCAATCAGAACTTTAGTTATTTTTTTCATGGAATCCAATTGGGTTTACGTTTATCAAAAAATGCTGCAAGGCCTTCCTGTCCTTCCTCTGAAGCGCGCAATTCAGCAATTTGTTTGGTGGTGAAATTCAAAATCTCAGCTGCTTCATCATGAGACTCAGTAACTTTTTGAATCAAGGTTTTACAGGCTTTGATTGCCATAGGACCACTGCTCAGTAGCTGTCGGGTATATGTGCTGATAAGCTCCTCCTGATTTTCGGATTGAAAAACCTGATTGACGAGCTTAAAACGATAGGCTTCCGCAGCAGTAAATTTGCGACCCGTTAGCATCAGTTCGCGGGCGGCAGCTTCGCCACAGCGCGCAATCACAAAAGGAGAGATGGTAGCCGGAGTGATGCCTAACTTTACTTCGCTAAAGGCAAAAACTGTGGCTTCATGTGCCAGTACAATATCGCAGGCTGCCGATAATCCGTTGGCTCCGCCAAAAACAGCGCCATGTACAACAGTCATTACCGGAACTGCGCAGTATTTGACACTTTCAAATAAGCCAGCCAGTTTTTTTGCATCACCAAGGTTTTCGTCGAAACCAAATCCGGCAATCTCTTTCATATAATGCAGATCAGCACCAGCACTAAAGGATGGGCCTTTTCCACTGAGAATTACAAGCCTGAGCGATTCTTGTTTTTCTAAAAAGGAAAAGGCAGCGGTAAGTTCTGCAATCATTTCTGCATTAAAAGCGTTGTGTTTTTCAGGGCGGTTGAGCTCCAGCCTTGCAACGCCTTCATTGATGTCGAGTAAGATTGTTTTGAAAATTTTGTCCATGCTTTTTACATTCTGAAGACTCCATATTGTTGTTCGGGGAAGGGCTTATTCAATGCGGCGGCAATTCCCAAAGCCAGTATTTTTCGGGTATCAGCGGGATCGATAATGCCGTCGTCCCACAGCCGTGCCGTGCTGTAATAAGCTGATCCTTCGCGCTCGTATTTTTCGAGAATAGGTTTTTTGAGGGCGTCAATTGCTTCCTGCGTCATCTCGATTCCTTTGGCTCGTAACTGATCTTGTTTTACGGTTGCCAGCACATTGGCAGCCTGTTCGCCCCCCATCACAGAGATTTTGGCATTAGGCCACATAAATAGCAAGCGCGGGCCAAAGGCACGACCTGCCATGCCGTAGTTGCCTGCTCCAAATGAACCTCCGAAAATCACTGTAAATTTAGGAACATTAGCATTTGAGACGGCATGTACCATTTTGGCACCGTCTTTGGCAATTCCACCCCGTTCAAAATCCTTGCCAACCATAAAACCGGTGATGTTTTGCAGAAAAATCAGTGGAATTTTACGTGAAGTACACAACTCAATAAAATGCGTGGCTTTGAGTGCTGATTCTGAAAACAACACGCCATAATTAGCAATAATTCCCACGGGAAACCCCATGATATGCGCAAATCCTGTTACCAGCGTGGTGGCGTATCGCACTTTAAACTCCTGAAAACGTGAGCCATCTACGATACGTGCTATAATCTCACGTGGATCAACCTGTTTGCGCAGGTCGAGCGGTGCAATACCATAAAGCTCTTTCGGGTCGTAAAGCGGTTCTTCCGGCTCAATGATATCAAGTGTTTGGGTGTTTTTTGGTTGCAGGTTTTCGAAGATATTTCTGCAAATTTGAATAGCATGTGTGTCGTTCTCAGCAAAATGGTCGGCCACACCTGAAACGGCGGTGTGCACATCGGCTCCGCCTAGATCTTCTGCTGTTACTTCTTCGCCTGTGGCAGCCTTTACTAACGGCGGGCCGCCAAGGAAAATAGTTCCTTGATTTTTAACGATGATGGTTTCGTCACTCATTGCGGGTACATAAGCACCTCCTGCTGTGCAGCTTCCCATCACAATGGCCACCTGTGCCAGCCCCATGGCCGACATACGGGCCTGATTAAAGAAAAAGCGACCAAAGTGATCCCGATCAGGAAAAACAGTGTCCTGTTCTGGTAAAAAGGCACCTCCCGAATCAACCATATAAACGCATGGCAGGCCGTTTTCCAAGGCAATTTCCTGTGCACGCAAATGCTTTTTGATCGTGTATTGCATGTATGTGCCTCCTTTTACGGTAGCATCATTGGCGATGATTACGGTTTCGCGCCCATGAATCACGCCAATGCCGGTGACAATTCCTGCTGAGGGGAATCCGTTTTCATAAAGCTCGTATGCTGCCATGGGCGAAAGCTCCAGAAAGGGGGTGTTTTTATCGATTAAAAGGTCGATGCGCTCGCGGGCAAGCAATTTGTTGCGGTTTTTATGCTTTTCAACAGCATCGGAACTTCTACCCGAAATGCTTTGTTTCAGGCGTTGCTGATAGGTTTTCATCACAACTTCATAGGCCTTTATATTGGCCTGAAAGCTTTCGGAACTGGTGTCGATTTTTGACTGGATAGTGTACAAAGCGGTCGTTTTAAGTTTAGTTGAACAAAAATGAATTCCGAAATACCGGAATTGCACAGCAAGGGGTAAAAGTAAAAAAAATGTGGAAATGCGAGGAGAATTAGCTGGCTGAAGTTATAAGAAGGGTTGGTATATGGTAGAAAAATGAATTTATTTGCACTCAAATCTCCAATGTAGTTCAGAATTTATTTCTTTGAACTTTTTCTTTCAATTTTTTCGATTACGCTTTCAAAATCACTATCATTAAATTGTTTTAGTTGGTTTTGAATAAACTTACTATACGCTTTCTCAGCATTTTCTTTTGCTAATTCATGTGAGATACTTCCGGCATGAGATAATATTTCACGATCATTTAAGCTTAAAAACCCGTTTAATTTTTCAATCCAATCCTTCATATACATTGGTAATCTCCTTAGGGCTTGGCCTTGCGCGAAAATTAGGTTTTGCTCCACTAAATTATTCAACGCAGTCAATTTATCTTCGTTCAGGTAGTTTTGCCGCTTTTGGTCTGGTATATAATTAGTTGTGATTTGTTTTCTGCCATGGATTTTGTTTGTTTTCTTAAGAGGCAATTATACTTTGAACGGATTTCACTCATAATATTTTGTGAGATTATTTATTTATTTTGAAGAAAGCAGGTAAATTTAATAATAGTTTATTTTTTTATTCGGTTAAAAATAGAAATAAATTAGCAGGATAGGATGTTTTACTCTCAATTGATCAATTAGCTTTTCAACTTCATCAACAAAAACCTCCCTAACATGTAAATTATCTTGCTTTTTGCACAGATCGAAAAATCTGCATATTTTAGCCACGCTTAAAAACGCAATGCTTGCTAACCCAAATCAAAACATAATGAATTATCCTAAAAAAGTTGTTATCGGAGATATTACTGTTCGTGACGGCTTTCAGCACGAGGAAAAGTTTATTTCAACCGCAGCAAAATTATGGCTCACCGAAGAGTTGATTTTATCAGGTTTTAAACATCTCGAACTCACGAATTTTGGCAATCCAAAGGGAATGCCGCAGTTTAAGGATGCTGATGAGCTTTTTAAAAGTGTTCGCGGTAGCAAAAGGATTCAGCACCTGCTTCCGGAAGTAAAACTTACCGCTGTAACCATCCGCGAAAAAGCGGTTGAACGTGCCATCGAAGCCCGAAAAGCAGGCTATGGCCCCGACAGGATTTTGTTAATGGTAAGCACCAGTGAATCGCATCAGATGAAAAATTCCGGTCTCACTATCGAAGAATATTTTAAAATGGCCGAAAAATATATTCCTATGGCATTGGATGCAGGCATGAAAGTGAATGGCACGGTAAGTACCATTTGGGGCTGCCCGATTGAAGGCCTCACAGAAATGAGTAAGGCAGTTGATTTTGCACAACGCTGGTTCGATGTAGGTGCTACGGATATCGAGCATGCTGATCACGATGGCTCAGCTTCCCCTGACAGAATTTACCGGTATTTCTCGATGCTAATGGATAAGTTCCAAAATCCTTCCAAACATATTGTTCACCTGCATACCACGCGCGGCTGGGGATTGGCTAATGTGCTTGCGGCTTTGCAGGCTGGCATGACTAATTACGAATCGACCATGGGGGGCATTGGCGGACAACCGGCTAATTTTGTTGATGGTGTGCCGGTTTCAGGTACTGGCGAATATTATTACAACGAAGCGACTGCTGTTGGTTTGGTAACAACCGAAGATATGGTGGTGATGATGGACGAGATGGGTATTGAAACCAATTTGGATATCGATCGTATTTTGAAAACCGGAAAAATGGTTGAAAGAATTATAGGCCGTAAGCTGCGTTCCGAGAGTATTTATCAGGGTCGCATTCCAAAATCGCTTTCCGGAAGAAAATAGCAGCCGAAAATTGCTAAGCCTAATTACACGCTGAAAAGATTCTCCCGCAGATGACGCTGATTTTCGCTGATACTATTTATGGTGATAGCTGATAATTAAAATCATAAATCTGTATCCATCTGCTAAACTATCCTTGAGTCTGGCTGGTTTTCAGGAAAATATTTGCCATAACAAACACAAGCTCTAAAAAGCTTATATAAAGTCTAATAATTTACTTCACAAACATTTTTAAGTTCTTCATTTGGTTTAGTGAAGTGTGAAAACATTTTCCAAAATACTGACTTACGCTCAGACAGCGTATTTACAAATCTGTTA
>Ga0100391_1000087_pt1 | contig 109181 bp, 77 predicted proteins | sample CryGeymeta201515_FD_81541 | JGI IMG/M metagenome (GOLD analysis project Ga0100391, IMG submission 81541) | Groundwater microbial communities from Crystal Geyser aquifers in Utah, USA - Crystal Geyser metaG 2015-15 | ecosystem: Environmental > Aquatic > Deep subsurface > Groundwater | place...
AAAAGCATCAAAAAGCATCACTAACATCAAAATCATTCCAAAAAAAATAAAAAACATCTGATTACTTCGGCTGAACCCTGAGACAAACATTATCTTTATCATTATTTGTTTATATGATTTTATCATTGAGCTAATTCCTGATACCACTTTAAGTAAGGGTAGCCCTCATTAATTTTCCCATTAGGATCAATAGCCCAAATATAGTCAAAATTCCAACCCTGCTCTTCAAAAGTTGTTCTTCTTTTCATTTCAGTGGAAGTCTTGGCTTGGGCTAAAGTATCTGATTGTCTATAATTTAATTTATCAAGTTCATAAAAATTCCCTTTAAAAATCCCATCCTCATTATGCCCTACAAAGGCATGTATTTCTTTGTCTTGCTTTTTGGTCAAAATTCTCATTACCGTAAAAGTGTTCGATATACTTTTAGGTTCAGTACCCAGCCTCAGCTCGCCAACTATTCCGCCGGCATAATCACCTGCTACCATCATTCTTCCTTTTGAAAAACAATTTTCAATTGTAGCATTATACCACATAGCACCAACTAAGCCACCAAGCGTATTGTGCGTATTGCTGCTAATCGCAACATCAGCAAATGATTCTATAATAAAACAACCTTTTTTTGCTGTTGAGGATGTTATCGATCCTGATAATCCGCCAATAAAATTCCAGTCTTCATAAAATCCCTTTTCAATCGAACCTTGAAAAGCACATTGGTAGATCAACACATCATCGGCACTTCCCAAAATTCCACCAGCATAACGTTCTTCTACTTTCAGATGAGCATCTTCGACAATAACCCTCCTGATTTCAGTTCCCCTAAAAGCTGAACCACCTAATGCTCCAACCTTATAGCCTCCCCAAATTAAAAAATTTTTAAGCCATAAGTTTTCAATACGAGCTCCAAGTAAGAAACCAAATAACCCATTATGTTTTTCCAAAGGCCGGTTTATTAATAAATTAGATATTGTAAACCCTCCTCCATCATATTTTCCTTCAAAAGGAGTTGTGATATTACCAATCGGAGTCCATCCTACGCCAGAATTATAAGGCAAAATATCCAAATCAATATCAGCGACTTGTAGGTAATGTCCTGACAGATTGTTCCTAACCATGTATAATTGTTCAGCTGTCATAACCTTATAAGGATTTTCAGATGAACCATCTCCACCCTCAAAACTGAAATAATCAGATCCAACCTTTTCCCTTGGTTCTCCATCATACTCAGTGGTTGATTCTTGATTAACGCAACTTGTAAGCAGCATTAATATTAGCAAGGCCAATTTGTAAAAAGAAAAAATAAGATTTTGGAATGACATTTTATAACGGCCGGTTTACTTCAATGGATTGGTTTTTATTCAACTTATACAGTGATACAAAATTAAGTCCTTTTCTTATGAAATCAGCTCTTAACAGCTTCTTTTTTAAAAAATCAAGTTTGATCATTCCTCTGATCAGAAAAAGCAATAAACTAACTACATTTGCGCTAATATTTCACATCAATCTGATTATTATTGAAGCATGAAGATACTTGTAGTTGTTGATAATGAATACTTTAATGATCCCAGAGTCAGAAATGAAGTGGAAATTGCTCTAAAAATCGGTTATGATGTATCGGTTTTATGTTTGCGTTATTCCAAAAAACAAAAAAATCCTGATATTCGACTCGAAAAAATTTCTCAATTTTTTATTCCAAAACAATTAAAGAATCTATTATTCGGCCTGCAAAATTCATTGCCCTTTTATGAATTAATTTGGGCTTATCATATCAAAAAACAAATCAAAAGCTTTAATCCTGATGTTATTCACGCACATGATCTTTACATGAGTAAAGCTGTTCATCAGGCAATTCGAGGAATCAAAATTCCGTTCATTCTCGACCTGCACGAAAACTATCCTGCTGCAATAAAAAGCTATGAATATGCCAATGGCTTCCCAAAACGTTTACTGGTAAAACCCGCAAAATGGAGCAGGAAAGAAAAGAAATACCTTTCTTACCCTGATGGAATTGTTGTTTTGAGCAATTATTTCAATTCACAGCTTGTTCAGAAATATAATGAATTATCTCATAAGCCTTTCCTGGTTTATCCCAATGTGGTAAATATTGGTCAACTTTTGTCCTATCCAACTATATCAAAGGAATTTAAAGGTGTAAAAAGTAAAATTTTACTCTATTTTGGCGTAGTAGGAAAAAGACGCGGTATTGATGTAAGTATTGAAGCGATAAGAAATTTAGTAAAAAGAAATTACGATTTAAAATTGGTTCTAATTGGACCTATTGACAAAGCTGAAAAAGCTGAGATGCAATCGCTCTTTAATCAGGAAGATGTAAAAAGGTTCTTATTTCATTATCCCTGGAAAGACATTTCTGAAATTCCTAAATATATTAGTGCAAGTTATTTGTGTCTCTCACCAATTATTAAAAACGAACAACATGAATCTGGTGTTGCCAATAAGATATTTCAATATATGTTATTTGAGAAGCCCATTATTGTATCGAACTGCCAGCCTCAGGTTGAAATTGTTAAAAGACATCGGTGCGGATTAGATTTCAGAAGTGGTGATTCTAATGATTTAGCAACAAAAATCGAAAGCCTGATAAATAATCCAAAGTTAGCTGCAGAAATGGGCAAAAATGGAAAAAATGCAGTGCTTTCAACTTATAATACAACAGCTTACACACAAGATTTCGAGGCATTCTATATCAAAGTAGCCACTAAAGAATAGTTCAGATTAAACAAAGTCACAAAAAGTAACCATGGGAATCATCAAAACGCAGAGCATAACAGGCACAATCTTTTCCTATCTGGGCGTAATATTAGGATTTGTGACCACTGCTTTGCTTTTCCCTGAAATTCTATCGAAAGCCGAAATTGGTTTACTTCGTTTACTTGTTTCTGTTTCCCTGCTTTTTGCCCAGTTTTCAGGCTTAGGATTTAATGCGGTTACCCTGCGTAATTTCCCCTATTTCAGAAGCCTGGAAAATAATCATCATGGATTTCTTAAATTGGCACTTCTGATAAATTTTGCCGGATTTTTAATTGCCATGATTGTTTTTTTCTCGCTTAAACCATGGATAATTAGTCAAAACATTGAAAAGTCAGCACTTTTTGTTGAATATTTTAATTACCTGATTCCACTTATCTTTTTTACCACCTTTTTTAATGCGCTCGACAGCTATTACCGGGCAATTTATAATGCTGTAAAAGGATCTCTTTACAAAGAAGTTTGGCAACGTGTTTTTATTATGCTATCGGTTGTGCTGTATTATTTTGATTTCATCAGTTTTGCCCAACTCGTTTTGCTTTATGTAGTTTCGATAAGTTTACCAACCTTGCTCATTGCTTGGTCAATATACCGTAATGGACAATTTGTTTTTGGCAATTACAGGGGTTTCATCTCAAAAGAAATGGCGCGTAATATGCGTTCCGTGGCGGTTTTTGGTATTGCAACCAGTTTTTCAGGAATTCTCATCCTCAATATCGATGTTGTGATGATCAATGATATGTTGGGGCTTGCTGATACTGGTATTTACTCGACCACATTTTACTTTGGCACGCTGATTTTGATTCCATCGCGTTCAGTGATTAAAATAGCAGTAATAGTGATTGCAGATGGTTGGAAATCCAACGACACAAAAAAAATTATGGAAATCTATGACAAAAGCAACCGAACGCTGTCAGCCATCGGTTTGTTATTGTTTTTAGGTCTTATGCTTAATCTTGATCAGGTTTTTGATATTCTGGGTTCCGATTTTGAGGCTGGTCGCATGGTTATTGTTTTTATCGGACTGGCCAATCTTATCGAAATGTTTACCAGTGTATCCCAGTATATCATCAGCAATTCGAAACAATATAAAATGATAACTTGGTTTTTATTGATCTTCGCCGGGTTACTTATTATAACCAATTTAATATTTATACCGCTTTACGGACTTGTTGGTGCTGCCATTGCTTCGATGATTGCCAGGTTTATTTATAACCTAATCTCTTGGGGATATGTATATTATAAATTTAATATGCAGCCTTTCACATGGAATTATTTCCTCCTAATAATAATTGGGCTTGCAGCTTTTTCGATTGCCTCATTGGTTCCAACTTTTAGCTCGTACATATGGAAAATCATTGTTCAAAGTAGTGTTTTTACTTTGCTATTTATTGGATTACTTTACGCATCAGGTTTTTCTGAAGACATCAACCAAACCATCAACAGCACCATAAAACGAATGTTGCTAAAAAAATAACTGTAAATTCGCGATCCAACAGCAGAATTATAAAGCATAATGGAACACAATAAACATAAATCAAACATCATTTTTATTGGCAGCGGCGCAATAGCCACAGCATTGGGAAACATATTGGCTGCTGACGAAGATCTGGAGGTTTGTTTGCTCTCAATCGAGCAGGATGTGGTTGATGATATTAATCATAACCATATCAATTTCAGGCATTTTCCGGCCACACAACTACATCCATACCTTAGCGCAACTCTAGATGTGAATAGGCTCAAAAGTGCAGATCTGATTTTTTTGGCGATCCCATCAACAACGATCGTAAATTACCTGAAACAGAACAAAGAACTGATACCTGCGAAAACGCCAATTATCAATCTAGCCAAAGGATTTGGCAATAATTTCCAACTCATTCCGGATTGTATTTCCGAACTGATGCTAAATCCCTTAGGATGCCTCAAAGGGCCATCATTCGCACGTGAAATTATCAATCGTCAACCTACAGCTTTCACAATTGCGGCAGCAGAGCCTGAAATACATGATTTTCTCAATGATATTTTTTCAGGCACAACTATTCATTTAGATTATTCCAATGATATACATGGTGTGGAATATGCTAGTATTTTAAAGAATATTTATGCTATTGTAATTGGAATTGTGGACGCAAATTTTGATTCACCAAATCTAAGATCATTAGTGCTGTCGAAAGCAATAAACGAGATGAGGCAACTAATTAAAGCATTTGGTGGAAAGGAAGAAACTATTTTTAAATATTGTGGGTTTGGTGATTTTTCTCTGACAGCTTTGAACGACCTCAGCCGTAACCGCACTTTAGGCCTTTTGATTGGTAAGGGTTTCTTCTCTCAAGATATATCAGAAAAAGTAGTATTAGAGGGCAGAATAGCTGTACAGGTTTTTTATGAAGAACTTGAAAAACGCCAGATTACTGAGCTCAATTATCCACTGATGGCAGAGCTTTACAAGGTGTTTAATTCTGATTATGATATCGGAAAATTTGTAAATAATATTCTTAACGATTAACCAAGGTTTCAAACTGACTCGCCATTTCCCGGGTCAGTTCAAGTCTGGAATACTGCTGAACGTTTTCAGAGGTAGATGCTAATGTGCCTTTAATGTAATGTTTATAATAATCCTGAATAGTTTTTTTGAGATGCTCTTCATCATCAAAACCTACCATCACACCTGCACCGGTTTTGCCTAAAATCTGAGCGGCATCTCCATCTTGTGGTCCAATTCCAAGAATAGGCCTTCCGGCTCCCATATATTCAAACAACTTTCCGGTAAGAATCAGATGAGCATTTGGTGTTCGGTTTATCAAGAGCAATAATACCTGTGCACGCATCTGCTCCTTTACAACTTCATTATGAGGTAAATAGGATTGTATTTGCACTTTCTCTAAAAGTTGATATTCCCGTAAGGATTCTCTTACAAACACATCGATGTTTCCAATAAGTTTGATTTTTAATAAATCCGAAAAATTGCTATCCACTTCACACAATTCCTTTAACACTTTCCACAATTTCAGAGGATTACGTGTTTTTACAAGTGCTCCTATATGAGCCAAACTAAAATCAGTATCAGGCTTTATTACTTCTTTCCCTTCGAAATCGGAACTGTCAAATCCGTTTGGGATAACCTTGTATTCCCTATTCTCAATTGCTTTGAATTCTCTTTGCATCCCAGGACTTACAACGGATACGCTATCAGCATTTTGCAGTACTTTTTGTTCTAAAACATGGTGTTTTTTGTCGGCTCGTTTGCCTAACATCAAATCCTGATAATAATCAATATTGGTCCATGGATCCCTGAAATCAGCCAGCCAGGGAATTCCAGTTTTTTCTTTGAGCTGCATGGCAATCAGATGCATGCTATGCGGAGGGCCAGTTGAAACAATTAAATCAACTTTGTTTTCATTGAGCCAATTTTTTAAAAACCTCACTGATGGCTTAATCCAAAAACGCCGGGCATCCGGGATGAAAACATTTCCTCTGATCCAGATACTAAGCTTTTCAGCCAATCCGGGCTTTTTCTTTTCCGACAGAAATGCCGTTAGTATGCGCTCATCAATTTTGCGCCCCGTAAATGCTTTATACCAGCGATAAGGCTCCCAGACCTTTGTTTTGATCACTTCTATACCTTCAGGAATTTCCTTAGCAAGACTTTGATCTATTTGCGGCGACTCCGGATTTTCAGGAGTATAAATAACAGGTTCCCATCCAAACCGGCGCAAATACTTCACAAATTTGAGCCAGCGCTGCACACCTCCCCCTCCAGATGGCGGCCAATAATAAGTAATAATTAGCACCCTCTTCATAATGGTCAGGCTTGCGCCTTTTTCCATTTTAAAAGTCTATGTATAAAAATCCCAATTGTCAATAAGATCAGCAACATTGAACTGGCAAGACTAACTTTTTCGCCAACAGCCCAAACCATTGGCTCGTAACGCATTTCAAGCTCATGACTGCCAGCCGGAATCAAAGCCGCCCGGAGTAAATAATTTGCTCGTATCAAATCGCTTTTCTCATTATCCACATACAAATTCCTACCTTTTGTTGTCCAAATTTCAGAGAAAACAACCAGCTGATCGCGATCAGATTTGAATTCATAATTCAATTTATTGGGTGCATAATGTGTGAGTTTGATCGTTGCCGCTGAATCTATTCGTGGTTTAAAGCCCTTTAGTATATCCCGGAATTCCTCATGCAATACAGCAGTTTTTTGTAAATTCAAAGTTTCCAGGGCATCAATTTCGTCGTTTGGACGCTGCACCCATTCAATATTTTCGACAAACCAGGCATCACCAAAAGCAAAAGTGTTTTGTAAAGGCGCAGAGGTTGGGCTATAAATAAAATAGCGGGTATTTAACATATTCAACACTTGCTGATTAGCTAAAACTGCATTGATTGATTGCAGATTGGGGTTATCATTAAAAACCGATGAAACGGCCTGAATCTCTGTCTGGAGAAAATAATCTATAACGTCCTGATAACGATGAAGTTTCGCTCCATGATATCCCCCTATGGCATGATGAAAATAACTTGTACTGGCATCGTTAAAAGTATTCTTTGTAAGGTCTAACACCCTGAAATTTGGATTCTTATCTTTTAGTATTTCTTTATCGGCCTGTGTAAGTTGAAATGGATTCTCAACCTTACGTTTTGAAACAAAATTATCATTGCCAAGGTAGCGCTGCGCAACTGGAACCATATCAATGAGGATTAAAAGTGTAATCGCTGCAGTAAGCCAATATGGTTTTATTTTATTCAGGCAGTAGAAATAAAGAACTGTAGCAGCGAGCGTGATAAAAAAGAAACTGCGCAAAGCATCTGTCTTAAAAATCGCAACCCTCACAGCTTCTAGTTGAATTAAAAAAATGTCGATCTGTGATGCATCTCCGGGATTCGACTGTCTGATTCGGTTAAATTGCTCCAGCTCGAACTGACTGAAAAAACCAAAAAAACTTGTTGGCAAAAGGTAAAACAAAAATGCCAAACCACCTGTAAGACCATACGCTATCCAAAAATACTTTTGATTCTGCCTGAGTAAATCAGGGTTTTTATATAGTTGATAGAGGCCTAAAAATCCAAGAATTGGAATGGTAAGTTCGGCAATAACCAGTGTCATCGAAACAGCCCTAAATTTATTATAGCCTGGAATATAATCCAGGAAGAAATCAGTGAAAGGCATGAAATTTTTACCCCAGCTGAGTAGGATTGACAAAATTGTAGCCGCCAGCAGTATCCATTTGTATTTGCCTTTCACGAAGAAGATCCCCAATACAAACAAAAAAACAACAATTGCTCCGGCGTAAACAGGACCGCTGGTGCCGGGCTGGTCACCCCAATAGGCATTTTGTTGCGCAAGCGCCTGTCGCATAGCCGGATCAGCCGACTCCAACGCAGGGTGTTTCTGGCCAATCATCGCTGTTGCTCCACCTTTTGCGTTCGGGATAAGTAACGACCAGGTTTCACCTATACCATAACTCCAATGGGTGATATAGGATCTGTCGAGTCCTTTGGTTTGATCTTCAACATTTTTTGTTAGCACAGGCTTACCACGCATAGATTCTTTGCCATAGTCATAAGTGGCATACAGGTTAGTGCTGTGCGTAAGAACTGCCAAAACAGCTCCTAAAATTAAAAATCCACTGGCTTTTAAAAAGTTGGGCAATGTTTTAAAACGTACCGCATCGATAAGTTGCACGAGTCCCAATATCACAACGATGAGTAATAAGTAATAGGTTATTTGCAAATGCCCTGCTTCTATTTGAAGAGCGAGTGCTATGGCAGCAAGTAATGCGCCCCATAAATATTTTCCTCTGAATGCCAAAATAATACCTGCCAAAACAGGTGCCATATAGCCGATAGCATAGGCTTTTGATGTGTGGCCTGCTCCCAGAATGATGAAAAAATATGACGAAAAAGCAAACGCAATAGCGCCGGCCATACTAAGCCAGGGATCGACACGCATCACCAGCAATAACACAAAAAAACCGAGCATATACACAAAAACAGCATTAGCAGGATAAGGCAGCCAAAGTTGCACCACCTTCTTTACGTATCGCATCAGGTTACTGCCGTAAATCACTGAAATTTGCCAGGCTGGCATACCTCCAAACATTGCATTTGTCCACAATGGTTCTTCACCAGTTTCTTTTCTAAAATCAACAATTTCTTTCGACATACCTTTCCACATGGCGATGTCGTGTTGATCAAGTCTTTTACCCTCGAGTAATGGATTGAAATAAGCAATAGTAATTACAAGGAAACTGAGCACCGCGGTAATTATAGCTATCCAAAATTTGGTGGATTTGGTGGTGTTATTATTCATTATCGGGTTTATTATTTTCTTTTATTTCTTCAAAATCAACATATTCGCCAATGTTTGGATCAACTCTTGGATGATCCTGTCCGGGCATTTTTACTTTGACTTCACCTTCTTTTGTTTCCTGTTTTGGCTGTTGTTGCGCATGCATTTTTTGTTGCATTTTTTTAATATAACGACTTAGCAACCAAGGCAATCCGTAACGAAAAAAGAGTTTAAACAGATAAAAAACAAGGATGACCCAAAAAACAAAAAGCAAAAATTCTTCCATATAATGCAAAGGCTGAGCAATTATAACTGATGCGAAATTAGTCTTTTTTAAAGAAAACTTCAGACATCCTATGCCGATTAAAACCTAAAAAACTCAACTACACGCTAATATTCAAACAAAAAAAAACAGAAGGCGAATAATGCATCACCTCCTGCTTAAACCTTAAATAAATCAAGAAACAGCTGCTAACAAATTACATTTCGTCGGAAACTGTAAGTCTTTTTCTGCCTTTGGCTCTTCTGGCTTTTAAAACCTTACGTCCATTGGCAGTTGCCATTCTTTCTCTAAAGCCGTGTTTGTTACGACGTTTTCTGTTTGATGGTTGAAAAGTACGTTTCATTGCTCAATTGAATTTTCAAGTATGTGATTCGCCAACAGCTTCGGTTGCCAGATGGCTTGTTAATTACAATTTTGGGAGTGCAAAAATAGAAACTTTTTTTTGACTGACCAAGTCAATTTCCAAAAAAACAAAAATTATTACCGAAAGTCTTTCATATTCCTTCCGGTAATAATCTTAAAATCAGAAAATACTACTTCTTTGGAGCATGTTTCAGGGTTTCGACCAGATATTCCCAAAAAAGTTTAACTGTATCAATATCTACTTTCTCGTCAGGAGAATGCGGGTGACGAATCGTAGGTCCAAACGAAATCATATCCCAATTGGGATAAGCGGCACCAAGAATTCCACATTCAAGACCGGCATGAATTACTTTCACATCAGGTACTCTTCCAAATTTATTGTTATAAACCTCTTTCATGGCATGCAGAATCGGAGAATCTACATTTGGTTTCCATCCTGGATAATCGCCTGAAGAGTATGCCTTACCACCAGCTTTTTCGAATACCTCACAAATTTGAGCCGCAAGTTTTTCTTTATCTGCATCAACGGAGCTACGTTGTAGTGTTCCTATAACAAACTGTCCATCAACAATTTTAACTGTTGCAAGATTGGTAGATGTTTCTACCACTCCTTCCATATCTTTCGACATGGAAATTACACCATTAGGGCATTTGGCAACAGCTTCAAAAAGACTGTTTTGTGTTTTTTTATCTACAACATTTTCAGGAAGTTCAGCAACTTCTGCCTTGACTGACAAACCACCATCTGCCTCTGCAAACTCATCTTTAGCAATGGATTCAAACTCAGTTGTAAACTGTTCAAAAAGCTCAGCATTTTTAACTGGGACAACCACCGTAGCAAAAGCCTCACGCGGAATAGCATTGCGAAGACTTCCTCCGTCGATCTGAGCCATTCGCAAACCCACTTTATCTGCTGCCATCAGCATCAGGGTGTTGATAATTTTATTGGCATTTCCGCGACCCAGGTGGATATCCAAACCGGAGTGACCTCCTTTAAGTCCTTTAACAACAATGCGATAAGCCTTATGATCAGTTGGTGTTGGTTCAAGCGAAAACTTAAATTCACCCGTGGAATCAACACCACCAGCGCATCCTATATACAGCTCACCTTCGTCTTCTGAATCCATATTGAGCAAGATATCACCTTTTAAAATGCCAGGTTTAAGTTCGTTGGCACCCGTCATGCCGGTTTCTTCATCAATAGTAAAAAGCGCTTCGATCGGGCCATGCTCTAAATCAGTAGCTTCCAGCACCGTCATAGCGGCAGCGGCTCCAATTCCATTATCTGATCCCAGCGTTGTACCTTTTGCTTTTACCCAGCCATCTTCGATATAAGTTTCGATGGGATCTTTATCGAAATCATGGTCAGTGCCTTCATTTTTCTGAGGTACCATATCGAGGTGTGCCTGTAAAATAATTCCTTTGCGATCTTCCATTCCCGGCGTGGCAGCTTTACGGGCAATTACATTTCCTACTTCATCAACAATGGTTTCGAGCCCAAGTTTTTCACAAAATTCCTTAGTGAAAGCGATGATTTTTTCTTCTTTTTTCGAAGGACGAGGAATTTGTGTCAGACTATAAAAATTCTTCCATATTCCTTTTGGTTCCAGATCCAAAATACTACTCATAATCGTATAATTTAAAGTGAATAATCTGTTTTGAGGGGCTAAATTACAATTATTTCCTGATTAGCGTGCAGTAAAGATCAAAGTTCATCAAAAACAAAAGGACGATTGGCGCAGGCAGCTTTGTTTTGGATAATTTGTCTAAAAGGGCTAATTTTACTGCAAAAATCAGAAAAAATTATGCGTAAAAATATTCGAAATCAACTACCTGTAAACATCAACCTGAATGTGCGTGGCCTTTCTCAATCTTCCACTTTAGCTATCAACGAAAAAAGTCGTCAACTCATTCAGGAAGGTCGCAAGGTGTATAAATTCGGGCTTGGCCAGTCGCCTTTTCCGGTGCCGGAGCCTGTTGTTGAATCCCTGCGCAAACATGCCCACGAAAAAGATTACCTTCCTGTAAGAGGCTTGCTGCCATTGCGCGAGGCTATTGCAGCCTTCAACAAGCGCACGCAGTTTATTGATTCCTCACCTGATGATATTCTGATCGGCCCGGGCTCAAAAGAACTGATTTTTATTTTGCAATTGGTTTATTATGGTGATCTGATCATCCCAACACCATCGTGGGTTTCTTATTTTCCGCAAGCCAGAATCATTGGCCGTCATGTGCAATGGGTGCCTACGAATGTAGCAGAACATTATCGTTTATCACCCGAAAAACTTGATATGCTTTGCCGATCAGATCCCAACAGGCCGCGTATTGTGATTTTGAACTATCCCAGCAACCCAACCGGTTGCACCTATCCCACAGAAAAGCTAAAAGAATTAGCTGCCGTAGCCCGAAAATATAACATTGTGCTGGTTTCCGATGAGATATATGGCATGATTCATCATCATGGTCAACACGTTTCTATTGCCCGTTTTTATCCTGAAGGAACCATCATCAGCAGCGGATTGAGTAAATGGTGCGGCGCCGGAGGCTGGCGTTTGGGTACTTTTTCTTTTCCACCACAACTATACTGGCTGCGCGAAGCCATGGCAACTGTGGCCAGTGAAACCTACACATCCACCTCTGCCCCAATTCAATATGCAGCAATCACAGCATTTGAAGGAGGTGATTATATTGATCAGTATCTTGACGATTCAAGACGTATTTTGCGCTATATGGCAAAAATTATCCGTCAAAAGCTGGCAGCCGTTTACATCACAATGCCACAGGTTAATGGTGGATTTTATCTTTATCCTGATTTTAATCATTATCGCGAAAAGTTGAAATTACATGGCATAGTTACATCTGCCGAATTATGCGACAGACTTCTGGAAGAAACAGGCGTAGCCTTGCTTCCCGGAATCGACTTCGGTCACCAACCCGATGAATTGGTTGCACGACTGGCATATGTTGATTTTGATGGAAAACTAGCTCTTGAAAAATTGTCGTTATACCGCGATAAAAAACTTCAGGAGTCGTATTTAAGTGATTACTGTCCTTCAATTTGGAAAGGCACAAAAGCACTTTGCGATTGGTTTACTGATTTATAATCACTTTGTCATGATTTGTCAATTTTGATTGCACTGCGAAAAGTATGAAAATTAGAATGCAATCTTAAAAAATCAAGATTTTCTTAAAAAACATTTAAATGCTTTCCAAATTATACGATGAACAATACTTACAGGTTTCTGAATTGGAGTGGCGGTAAAGATGCTGCAATAGCTTTATGGGAACTCCGAAAAAAAGGTATCAAAGTAAATGCCTTGCTTACAACTTATAACGAACAAAGCAAGACAATTCCCTTACACGAAATTCCTATTGCTTTTATTGAAAAACAGGCCCAGGCAATTGGACTTCCACTCATTACAATTGGATTGCCAACAAATTGCGATAACGAAACTTATGACAATATCATGATGTCGCAGCTCGGTAATTTAGCACCTGAACAACAAAATATTGCAGTTTTTGGAGATATTTTTCTAGAAGATATTCGAGCCTATCGCAAACAACAACTCAGCAAACTGGGCATCGAATCATCCTTTCCGCTCTGGAAACGCAACACCAAAGAACTTGTGAGAAATTTTATTGATCAAGGTTTTAAAGCCTTTGTTTGCAGTGCAAACGCAAAGTTTTTCAGTGAAACGATCATAGGAAAAAGCATTGATAAATCGTTTTTAGTCTCTCTACCTCCGGAGGTTGATCCATGTGGCGAAAATGGCGAGTTTCACAGCTTTGTTTATGATGGCCCAATTTTCGAAAAACCCATTAATCTTCCTGAAATACGAAATGTTAAAATAATGGATTACGGCAAGCCAAAATCCGGTTATGACCAACGATTTTATTACGCTGGTTTTTAAGACTGCTCAGCGGAAAACAACATCTTTAATCACATCCTTGCCCACCTCCTGATTCAAATTTTTAATAATCAAGCTTTTGGCATAAGAAAGCTCCTGACGTAAGGCATCAGAATCCAATTTCACAAAAAGCACTTTTTTTTCAACATGTAGATCCAGGGTTTTCTTTTGAATAGTAGGACCCACCACTTTTGGCCAGCTGTTAATCAGCTTCACCTCATCCAAGCGGGGTTCCCAGCCATAAACCCGCAGCAACTGCCGGATAACATCTCCTAATGGTTCTTCATTGTTAGTTGACATAAAAAGTGACTTTATAATAAAGTATTTTGAGCAATTTTTCCGGTATCCACTTCAAAAATACGGTGATCAATTTTACTTTCCTCAAAAAGTTTATCAACCCTTTGCTGCTGGGTATCAGTTAGAAAAACCTGTCCGAAATGATCTTCACTCACAAGCCTGATAAGCTGTTTCACGCGTTGGTCATCAAGTTTATCGAAAATATCATCCAGCAGCAAAATCGGTTTGTAACCCATCTTTTTATGTGTAAAATCATATTGTGCCAGACGAATTGCAATTACAAATGACTTCTGTTGTCCCTGCGATCCAAATTTTTTAATGGGAAAAGTATTCATTAAAAGTGCTAAATCATCCTTGTGCGGTCCCATAGTTGTGAAACGGGCTGAGCGATCGCGTTGCAAATTCTGATCGAGTAAATCCTGCAAAGTACTTTCGTGAAGGTTGGAATCATATTGGATAAACACCTTTTCGTTTCCTCCGGAAACCAGACCGTAATAGTGTTGAAAGATATCCTGAAAATCATCCAAAAAGGCTTTTCGGTGCTGATAGATCACTGTTGCAGGTTGCAACATTTGTGCTTCCCATAAACTCAGCAGTTCTCGGTCGAAACGCTTTTGTTCGGCAAATTGTTTCAGTAGGGCATTTCGCTGTCCGAGCGCCTTGTTATATTTAATTAAAGCGTCGAGGTAAACAGGATTAAACTGAGCAATCACGCCATCAATAAATTTCCTGCGCAATTCGCTGCCATCGTTAATCAGGTCGCGATCATAAGGTGAAATCATCACCAGCGGAATTTTCCCGATATGATCAGCCAGGCGATCGTAAGTTTTTTTATTCCATTGGAAAAGTTTTTTGTGCCTGCGTTTCTGAATGCAACTCACCTGATCGGTTTCCATTCCCGGACGCTGGTAAAAGCCATGAACCGTAAAAAAATCATCCTCATGCCGAATATTTTGCTGATCGTTGGCGTTGAAATAACTCTTGCAAAAAGACAAATAATAGATGGCATCAAGGATATTTGTTTTTCCAACGCCATTACGTCCAACAAAGCAATTAATTTTTTCCGAAAACTGCATTTCGGCAGTTTCGTAATTTTTAAAATTGACGAGTTTAAGGGTTTGCAGGTGCATAAAACGTTCGTATTCCTGCAAAAATACAACCTGTTATCTGAATTAAGAAATCTAATTTACAAAGTCGCTAAGGCGCGTAACTATGCTGATGTAATTGGGTGAACCCACAGCATGGTAAGTTGATCTGGAATAGTTGATCTGAAATTTTGAGATACGAATTCCAAGTCCCCATGCAAATCCAACCATTCCCAGTTTATCGGGTATTTTCATTTCCTGCCGGCGTTTATAATTATAGCTTCCACGCAAAACAAGGCCTTTACCGATATAAAACTCACCACCAATAATGATATGCCTCAGAAGCTGATCACCAAAATTAGCAAGGCCGTCTTTTTCCTGCAATTCACCAGTTATTGGATCAATATTCCCATCCAGATCGATAGGATCATCATAAGTGAGGTCCCATTTTTGCAGATTATCATAAACAACCATAAACCTAAATGGTACATGATCGAGACGTTTTGAAACCCCAAACTGCATTGTAAAAGGAAGACCGGCATCAGCATCTTCAAAAAACGATGAAAGCTCAGTGCCAATATTTCGGGCTGTAAGACTTAGCAGCCAGCCACTTTTTGTTTTGTAATTAGCCCCAACATCCACTGCCATGGCAAATGCGTTATAAGTTTCGTATTGCCTGCCTAAAAATTTTGCGTTGGCGCCAATGCTAAAATTTGAATCCAGTTGACGTCCCCAACCCAAGGTAAAAGCATAATCTGCCGCCGTAAAATCCCCTTCGGTGAGGCCTCCCTCATCAGCATATTCAAAACTTCCGTAATGATGGTATTGCAAACTGGCCAGGAAATTACCAGTTTTTTCGAAACTGCGAGCATACTGCAAACCTGCAAAATTGATATCCGCAAAATAATCAACATAAGAAAGGGCAAGTTTGCCACTCGTTTCTGCTGAAATAAGTGCAGGATTATATAGACCCAACTGGATATCACCATCATCAATGGGAACAAGCGAACCTCCCAAAGCCGCAACTCTGGCAGCATTTGTTGAATTGACAAAGCCATAGGCACCCTGATCAGGCTGCTGCGCTAATAACAGACTAACCCTAAAAGTTAAAGCTATTATCAGGAAAAATAAGGGAGTTTTTTTCACAATCTGAACATTTCGTTTGCAGTATTTACGCCTTGTTAACGCACAAAAACAAGCTTTATTATAACTAGCAGTCAAAATCAGCGATCAATTAAAACTTTAATATTTTCAATCTTTTTTCCATCAACTAACAGGCTTACCACATATAATCCATTCTTTGTTCCGGAAATTTCCATGCGCCCAAAACGCTTATCAACAGCCATCTCTTTTACTATTCGCCCTTGCATATCAGTCATTTGAATTAAAAGCGGAAATTCTAAAACAGCATTACCTACCTGAAAATTTATAAAGTTTTTTGCTGGATTTGGATAAAGCTTTAATCCATCTGATTCAGCATCAAGCTTGTTCATACCGACCCAGTTAAGCCATTCATCATAAAGTACTTGCAGCTCATCAATAGGCTCAACGCCATAAGGAGTTTCTGCAACATTCAAATCCAGGTACAAACTATCCGGATCATTTTCAGGTTTTGCAACACGCAAAAAAGCCGATAAAGAGGAAACGCCTTCAGGTGTGCAGCGCGAATCAGCACCCACTACATTTGCTCCTTGTAAAGCTGCCATCAACTTATCAGCCAGCGTTCCGGAAGTATGAATAAAACGCGATTCCATAGAATCGATGATCTGCTGACCCAATAAAATATTTCCTTGTATGCTGTAATTCACACCTTCGTGATGACCTTTCCAGTCCATACAACTTGTTCCGGTGAAAGCGGCTGATCTCGAATTCCCTTCTTCATCAAAATCAACAATGCCATATTGCCTGCGTTGCGGCTGATTTTGCACATCATTCTCAACCAACCAATCAATGATTTCAGCCGGCGAAAGCCCTTCGAGCATTTTGTTGTGGGCATTAATTTGATTAGCCGAAATCCAGTACGATTGGGTATGAATTGCGCCCCGTCCGGGAATGATGTCACTGATAATTACAGCTCCGCCGGTAATAGCAGAATTGTCCAAACAACTGGCTCCGGCACTCCCGACCTCTCCGGTAATTGTGTCAACAGCAACTATAGAAAAAGTATCCTGTGCATTGATATTCATAAGCATGCCAAGAAATAAAGCAGTGGTAAAAAGTTTGAGCTTCATAATTATATGGGTTAGATTTTAGGCAAATATAAACGATTAGCTGTTAATCGCTCACTATGCTGTTTGTCAAATATCCTTGAGGCTTTTATAAAAAACCCGTAAAAGACGCTTTGAATCCTTTACGGGTTTAAATGAACACAGATGCAATTACTTAGTCGTTCTGCAATTTCTTGATCAAATTCAAAGCGCTTCCGGCTTTAAACCAAGCAATTTGATTCTGATTGTATGTATGTTGCACTTCAAAGGTATCGTTGCTTCCATCAGCATGATTCAATCGAATTTTTAGATTCTGGCCAGGAGCAAAACTTTCCATTTCAAGTACATCTATCCGATCGTCTTCACGAATCAGTTCATAGTCGTGTTTATTTTCAAAGGTGAGTGCCAACATTCCCTGCTTCTTCAGGTTTGTCTCGTGGATGCGGGCAAAAGATTTCACAAGTACTACTTTTACGCCCATAAAACGTGGCTCCATGGCAGCATGCTCACGCGAAGAACCCTCGCCATAGTTTTCATCTCCTACCACAATAGATCCAAAACCGCTTTCTTTATAGGATTGTGCAGCATCAGGGACTTTATTTACTTCGGCCGTTATTTGATTTTTAACGGCATTAGTTTGCTCACCAAAATAATTTACTGCCCCAATAAGCATATTTTGGGAAATATTTTCGAGATGACCTCTGTAACGCAACCAGGGACCAGCCATTGAAATGTGATCTGTTGTACATTTTCCTTTAGCTTTGATCAGTAGGTACATACCTTTGATATCTTTTCCATCCCAGGGAGCAAAAGGTTCGAGCAATTGCAAACGATCAGAATCTGGAGCAACGACAACATCAACATTGCTTCCGTCTTTGGCAGGTTTCAGATAGCCATTGTCTTCCACTGCAAATCCCGAAGGCGGAAACTCAATTCCCTGAGGTTCATCCAGTTTTACTTTTTCGCCAGCTTCGTTCACCAGGTAATCTGTCATAGGGTTGAAGCTTAATGTTCCGGCAATTGCAAATGCTGTTGTAACCTCGGGAGAAGCCACAAAGCCATGCGTATTAGGATTTCCGTCATTACGTTTGGCAAAATTACGGTTGAAGGATGTCATGATAGAATTCTTCTCTCCTTTATCGGCATTATGACGTGCCCATTGTCCGATGCAAGGACCACAGGCATTGGCCAAAACCACCCCGCCGATTTCCTCAAATGTTTTGAGATAACCATCACGCTCAACGGTATAACGAACCATCTCAGAGCCAGGAGTAACGGTATATTCAGATTTTACCTTCAAATTTTTATCTGTTGCCTGTTTGGCTATGGAGGCGGCACGCGAAATATCTTCGTACGAAGAATTTGTGCAGGAGCCAATCAAGCCTACTTCCAGCTTTTCGGGCCAGCCATTGGCTTTAACTGCTTCGGCAAACTTAGAAACAGGTGTTGCAAAGTCAGGTGTGAATGGTCCGTTGATATGTGGTTCAAGTTCTGAGAGATTGATCTCGATCAGTTGATCAAAATAGCCATCTGGATTGGCATAAACCTCAGGATCAGCAGTAAGGTGCTGCGCAATTTTATCTGCTTCTTCGGCTATTACGGCCCGGCTTGTTCCTTTGAGATAGTCAGCCATTTTTTTATCATACCCAAACAAAGAAGTAGTTGCCCCGATTTCTGCACCCATATTACATATCGTACCCTTTCCGGTGCAGGAAAGCGACTCGGCACCTTCGCCGAAATATTCCAGAATAGCGCCTGTGCCACCTTTAACTGTTAATATTCCAGCCACTTTCAAAATAACATCCTTGGCAGAAGTCCAGCCACTCAATTTTCCGGTAAGTTTTACACCTATCAGCTTAGGAAATTTCAGTTCCCAGGGCATTCCGGCCATTACATCTACAGCATCAGCACCTCCAACGCCAATGGCCACCATACCAAGTCCTCCGGCATTAACGGTATGCGAGTCAGTTCCAATCATCATTCCACCAGGAAAAGCATAGTTTTCCAGCACAACCTGATGGATAATCCCTGCTCCCGGTTTCCAGAAACCGATACCATATTTATTGGAAACGCTGGCCAGAAAATCGAAAACCTCTTTGTTATTGTCTTTTGCAGTTTTAAGATCTGCTTCAGCACCCAGTTTGGCCTGAATCAGGTGATCGCAGTGAACTGTTGAAGGCACTGCAACTTTCGACTTACCGGCCTGCATAAACTGAAGCAGTGCCATTTGAGCTGTTGCATCCTGCATAGCAACCCGATCCGGATTAAAATCAACATAAGCATTTCCGCGCTCATAGCCCTTTTCGGGTAATGCTTCTTCTGCTAAATGGCTGTATAAAATCTTCTCAGTGAGTGTAAGTGGCCGCCCAAGCATTTCTCTTGCCGCCTTGATGCTATCGGGCATACTGGCGTACACAGCCTTAATCATGTCTAAATCAAATACCTTCATGCTTAATTATTTAAAGTTTTAAAATTCTTTGTTAATGTAATAACAATAATATCAAGCTATTACTGCAAATTTAGTGTTTTCCTCTTAATCAGCGATGCCCGAGGATAAAATTATTCTGTGAGCATCAGTTTTCCGGTAACGGTGCGATCAGGCAGCATGAGCCGATAAATATATACACCGGTTTTGAGATCGTAGGCCGCAATGGGTTGATTTCCAAATGACCAATGCAATTGATTCGTACCAATGTAAGTATCTGATTTCTCGGCCATATAAACAGTTCGGCCATGCGTGTCGATTACTTGAAGCACCACTTTTGCTGCTTTGCTAAGTTCGAATGCAAATGTAAATTTTTGTTTTGACGGGTTTGGGTAAACTACCACACCCGGGAATCGATCGCGCGATTTTATGGCAGTAATAAAATTTAATTGCAAAGCCAAGTCGTGAGTAAGCTGATTAATCTGCAAAATCATTCCAGCGCTACCGGCTTCCCTAATTCTTACTGAATCGATAGTACCTGTGCTGGTATTATACCAATCCAATCGATAGGTTCCTGGCACCAGTGGCAGATAAACCTCAGCTGATGCTGGTTGCGGAGGCAATCCTGTATCATAAAAAGTTTTCCAGTTATAATTCCTGTTTTGAATCCAAACGCTCATCTGGTTGTCCGAATGCAAACCGAAAGCCCTGATTTGCGGAAGAAAATCTTCGAGTACAATTTTTTCGAGCTCGATCACGCTTGCAAAGCCAACACCAATATTATCAAATGAAAGTTGAAAATTTCCAGCAGGAAGCTCAATCCAATAAGATTCGTTGGGTTCGACAGCTTGCTCAAAAACAACAGCCTCATTTTGTTTCACTTGAAGCACAGCTTGATTTACCTGACTTCCTGTTTCAATCTGTAAAATTGTTTCATGAAGTAAATCCACCTGAAAAACCGGAGGATTTCTCAAGGCCGAAAAAAGTGAAAGCGGACCATAAAGGTAACGATTCAGACTGTCAGCCGAAGGAATCATCTGGCCGGTTGTATGCCACTCAAAATACCTGGATGGAGATGGAGCAGTCAGGCTAAAATAATTCGGAATAATTGCCCAATCATCACGAACTGCTGCATCTGTAATTAAGTGCATCGAGACAGGATTTTCCGCCACATTTTGCTCTGAACCGGCAAATTTGTGTACTGCTCCAAAGCTGCTGTACAAATTCAGCTGATCGACGTATTCTTCCCAGTACCAAGGCACTACACCGCCCATACTACCCGACATGGATGAGGCAAAAAGGGCGTTATGCAATACAAGCCCCTGTGGGTCCCATATCGCCATTGAATCGCTGTAATGTCCAATGCCAAACTCTCCTGCAAGCACGGGTTTTTGAAAATTTTTCTGATACATATTCATCTGTCTCAAAACATCACCGGCCAAATCAGCGCGCTTATAATAAAGGTGGAGCTGCGTGAAGTCAATAGCAGGATGCAGCCATACCTGTGGCTCACTTTCGGGTAAGGCATAACCCACTGAAACCAAGTGATTCCAGGGATCATTTTGCTGTAACCAACCGGCCATATCTATCACCCAGCTGCTGATTTGATTTTTAAAATTACTATAAAAAGGTAAGTTATCTGTTTCAGAAAAAATTTCCCATGCCACTAAATTTCGGGAATAACCATAACGGGCAACAAGGTAACGCATTCTGTTTTTGTATGCTGCACGGGCATCCTGGTTTGTAAAAAAATCCTGTGGCTGCTCACAAAATCCTCCGTTGGCAATATTGTAAGGGTTTGATGTCCAATCTTCTGCCGGAAAACCAAAATTAAGTTCGTTGTGAATGGAAAATGCCAGCTGAAGAAAAATGTCTTTCTGATGTGCCAACCTGAAAAGGCTATCCATCATAAAGGCATCCTTTTGTCGTGGCATATAATTTCTCAACCCACCTTCGATCCACTCAATATGATAACCCCAGGGAGTAAGCATCAGTTTAGCAAAATTCCCCCCATGGTCAGCAAGTTGTTCAAAGTAATAGGATATGGGATCATAACCCGGATAATTGCTGGTCCATGTGACGTTTTCGCCTGAAAGAAATACCAGTTTCCCAGACTGGTCAACCAATTGACGTTGATTTTGGGCAACTTTCACAAAACCATTAAATTCACTTTCATCAACCCAAAAGGAATACCATGCAGTTTCAGTTTGTCCGGACTGATCCTGCACAATCAACTTAAACTCCCAAGTGCCAATTTCGTCGGGGGCAAAACGAATGCGGTAATGTGGATCACCAATTGGTATTAGCTCCTCCCCTGCTGCTGCTTCAAAATCCTGAAAATAAAATCCTTCGACAAGTTTTTCAGCAAGCGACGGACTTCGAAAAACAGCTTTTAAAATGATTTGATCGTAGTCAAAAAAATTAACGCTCGCAGAATTTTCAATCTCAATGCAGAGTTCAAAGAGCGCATTCAATTTCGGAGAATCAGTAAGTTGCTCAATAGTAACAAACTGTGGTTGAGCCACAAGCTGAAAAACAAAAAAGATGCTTAATAAAATACCTGGCAGCAGTTTTTTCATGAACGGTATTGATATTCATTTGTAAAGATAACACAAATGAAAACAAGTAGTTCATTTTGAATGAACCACACAAAATCCGTTCCGCAAACCTGAATTAATTTTCGAGCAAGCCACGGCCCGTCTTGATTATTTTTCCTTCGGCCTTTAACTGCTGAATGAGTTTGTCGAGCACTCCGTTTACGAAAATCTTACTTTTAGGTGTACTGAAATATTTTGAAATATCGATGTATTCGTTCATTGTCACTTTAATTGGTATCGAACGAAAAGCAAAAATCTCGGCCAAGGCCATTTTTAAGATAAGCATATCCATCACGGCAATGCGATCCTGCTCCCAATTTGCTGTTGTAGAAGCAATCAATTTGCCATATTCATCGCTATTCAAAATTGTTTTCCTAAAAAGTTGTTTGACAAAATCAAGGTCTTCATTATCTGTTTCATTGGCCGTTTTAAAAATCGCAGGCAAGGGAGTAAGTGTATTAAAACCTTCATCCAGCGACTTAAAAAACTTGATGAGCAGATAGGATATCAGATGATAATCATCCACAAAATAAATGCTGCGCTCCTCGTAGAACGATTGTAACAATTCGAGTTCAGCAAAATACTTTTCAACGATCTGAATCAGAAATCGTTTCTCATTATTAAATCCATGATTTTCTTCTTTCATGAATCTATCATATTCAGGAAGTTCTCTTAGAAAATAATAAAACTTTCTGATGATCTCCTGCTCCTCTCCCCAATTGATTTTGTAAAGATTCTCCAATTTTCGAAATTGAATATTATCAGCAAGTGTACTCAAAATAGCATGATCCACAAATCGCCGATTGGGATTCAGGTCATCCTCTGTCGGGAAATGCTTTTTTTTATTGTCCTCGATACGATTTTCGGCAAATCGGGTGGCTTCTATCAAAAAAGAACACTGCCAAATAAACAACTCATAGAGTTTGTTTATACTTAGTAATAACTGTTTTTCTCCTTGATACAGATCGTTATTACCAGCCTGATAATAAGCATAAACCGATTGAAGAACTTTTACCCTGAGATGCCTTCTGCTGAGCATGATTTAGAATGGAAATAATTGCTAATAATTGAATGTGCAAAGGTACAAAAAACAATCCCAGAAATACGGACAAATCAAGAAACTAATTTCCCAGCCATTTAAAGGCTTTGAAAAATATCTCCACGTCTTTCCAAACAGCATAGTCTCGTGCATAGAGCAGGTTAAGCTGATTAATCAATTGATCCTCAGCAACCGGACGTTTAAATACCAATGCCGGACAAAGCACTCCGGCCCGGATGGCCGGTAGTTTTTGTGTTTGTTGCCCTACTTTACAATATCCAACCCAGGATTTTCTGCCAAAAATTACCAAGAGCGAATTTTTAATGAAGTTGAAAGGACGCTTCACAAACCAAAACAGCAGCGGCCATAAAACTAAACCAGCCAAAGCAGCAAGAACATCAAAAAATCGCTTGCTCCTGCGGTTGGGCATAGAATCTATGGCATTAATGCCAATGGTGTACAAATCGCCCCGCGTATTGATGGAATTACTCCCTATAATTGAGAGGCTGTCTTCGGGAGCAATTTTGTAATCGACGCCAGCAGTATGCCAGGCAACCATTTTATCAATAATAGTTTGATGCGGGAGATTCTTTGAACAGAAAATCACCTCATTTATGCGATAAATTGCAATTATCTCGGGCACTTGATGAATATGTCCGATGAATGTAGCAGGAAGCTTTTTGTCAGATTTTGTCTCGACCAGGCCAACAAATTCAGGTTTTATTGCTGTTGATCTAAGCAATTCTGCAACACGCTGAGCCTCTGCTCCGTTTCCTATTACCAAAAAACGCCTTTTAACGTCAGCACCCAGCGTAAAACCTTCAAATTTAAGCAAGTAGGCCCCAAATCTAATTAAGCTTGTAACAATTGCCAACCAGGCTGTTCCAAGCAATATCAAAGCCCTCGAAAACCTCAGATTTTCAGGTAATAAGGCATAAAACACCAAAATCATCAAGCTGCCTACCCCAATTCCCTGAAGTGCTTTAAGAATACGATAAGGCTTGTCGTAACCCCCACTGAAATAGATCGAGATCAGCCAGATAAGCAAGTAAACGGGAAGCACAAAAGTTACCAGAACAAGCGGGTAGTCGCCGCCTTCGCGATAGATGGTAAAATCGCCCCAAAATTGTTTAATCAAAAGCAAGCCGGCAAAACCAGTTATGGCATCCATTACCGGCAGCATCGAACGCTTGAAAAATCGAGCCATTAAAGCCAGAAACGCCCTAAAATAAATAGCGATATTAATCAGAAAAGTAAAGGTTGAGGCACGCTTTTGACTGAAATGTTTCTGTGCAAAAATGATCATTGCATTATAGAATACAAAAACATAATTCACGCTGCTTTTCTTAGTGCTTTCACCTTTATAATGAATAATACGTGTTTCGGGAAAGTAAAAATTCTTAAACCCGGATTGTGTTATGCGGTAGGATAGATCGATATCTTCGCCATACATAAAAAAGGCTTCGTCGAGCAAACCGACTTTTTCGAGCACCGATCTGCGCATCAGCATAAAAGCACCCGCCAATACATCCACTTCGTGTATTTCGTCTTTGTCCAGAAAACCCAGGTGATAACGCGAAAAACGTTTTGATTTCGGAAACAGGCTTGCTAACCCAAAAATCTTGTAAAAAGCAGTGAGCGGAGTGGGCAGTCCTCTTTTGGATTCAGGCAAAAACTTACCTGTGCCGTCAACCATTTTCACTCCCAGCCCCCCGGCGACAGGATGGGTATCCATAAACCCAATCACTTTTTGGAAGGTGTCGTCTTCCACAACAGTATCAGGATTCAGCAGCAGCACGTATGCTCCTGTCGATTGCCTGATTGCCTGATTATTAGCTCTACTAAAACCAACATTTTCCTTGTTAGCAATAACTTTAACCTCCGGAAATTTCTCTTCAAGCATGCGCAAAGACCCGTCAACCGAATTATTGTCAACTACAAACACCTCGGCTTCAATTTTTTGCAGCGCTTTACGCACCGAAAAAAGACATTGCTCTAAAAAATGTTCCACATTGTAGTTGACAATAACTATCGACAGCTTCATAGGTTCAGTCAGTTTTTAAGGCTTCAAAATTACAGGAAAATTCTACAAATCAGCCCCTCTTATCACAATGAATCCTTTCAAGGAAAAGTAAACCGACATTTTTCTATATTTGCAATTGATGTTGCGTGGGTGCTTTTTGGATAACTTTGGTTAGGCTAGTGAAAAGTTTTTCTAAATTTAACCCAACATATTCCTATGAATTCATGTTATTAGAACTAATTCACAACTTAACAATTTGTTATTTCATGCCTAAAACAATCAAATTTTTAACCCTGTTTTTCGTCATTCAACTTGCCTTATCCGGCTGCAAACAAAATGAAGACACTATCAGCTTTTATGACCAACATATCAAAGTAGGAGCTCTCGTGCCGCTAACAGGTAGTGGTTCTTCACCTGGGAAAGCAGGCCAGGCAGGGATTCAACTAGCTGTTGAAGATATTAAGAATCACCTGAAACTCACCAATCCTTCATGGCAATTTGATGTGTTGATTGAGGATACAGAGACTGACACCCTTGTTGCGCTTCAAAAGTATAATAAACTAAAAACCAACGGTATAAAGCTTATTATCGGACCTTTTAGCAGTGCAGTACTTAAAAGCCTAAAGCCATATGCTGATGCTGATAGAATTTTGTTGATCAGTCCGGCCTCGGTTGCAAAATCCATTGCTCAACCTAATGATCAGGTATTTAGGCTATTGCCCAATGTGATAAGTCAGGGCGAAGCAGTAACTGCATTGATGATTGCTGATCAGGTGGAATACATCCTGCCTGTCTTCAGAAATGATATTTGGGGCACTGAACTTCTTGAAACTACTGTTTCTCAATTTACCGAAGCTGGTTTTATGGCAGCAGAACCTGTTAGCTATAATGCTGATGAACAACACTTTGAATCAATTATTACACAATTACATCAACAGCTTCAATTGGCACTGCAAAGTTATCCAGTCGAAAAAATAGGAATTTATCTGCTCAGCTATGGCGAAGGCCTCGACATCCTGGAGCTTGCAAGTCAGGATGAGTTATTCTCTGGAATTCGATGGTATGGCAATTCCGCTTTTGCTGAAAATCACGAAATTACAAATAAACCTCAAGTAGCAGATTTTGCTGAATCTGTTGATTTAGCTTGTCCCTCTTTTGGCCTCGATCCGGAAGCCGCCTCCCTTTGGCAGCCCATTATAGCTAAGCTTGAACAAATGCTGAACCGAAAACCAGAAATTTTCGCCTTCACTTCGTATGATGCTGCCTGGCTGGCAATGAAAACTTACCTTGAAAGCACACATGCTCCAAATACTGAATTGCTATATCAAAACTTTATTAAACAATCTTCCCAATACTTCGGAACAACAGGATGGACACAACTCAATGCATCTGGCGATCGCAATGCAGCTTCTTACGATTTTTGGGGAATAACAACAGATAATTCAACCACTAAATGGGAAATTAAAGCCCGCTACAATAATCTTACGGGTGAATTAATCCGCTTGGATTGAGATTATATTCAATTCAAAAAAACCAGCCTTAATAAATCAAAAATAACCATCAAAGCATGCTTAAACCAACAATTACCGTTGTCGCGCTTTTGTTAATCTTTGTGGTTAGCAGTTGCAAAGAAAAATTTGAAAATACAAATACAGAAAGTATAGTTAACCACTGGAAACTCTGAGGAAGCCAATCAGAAGTAGAATTACTCATTCGCCACGATTCAACTTTTCATTTAGATGCAGTGGCGCAATCAGGCTTAGCATAGCTATTGAAAGCATAGCAATAATTTTAATTCAGATAATACTTTTATCAGCACATTTGGCACAGATTCTATTTCATCGGATCCAAGTCCTGGAAAGTAGGCCTATGAAATAGTTTCCGACACCATCAGATTCAAGGAAATCTCAGGTCCGATTGCTCGAAGAAAAGGTTTTCTCTCCTTGCCCTGGCTTAAACAATAAAGTATTTTATTACCTTCGCTAACCTAATCCTGTGATCTATGCAAAATTTTAAATTACTTAGTAGCATTCTAATTGGGTTTTTGCTTCTGTTCGCTACCCATTTACCAGCTCAATTTATGATGGAGCAACCCCAATTTGAAAAGAAATGGGTTTTTGGTGGTGATTTTGGGCTGGGCTTTTCAACCTATGGCTCCAATATTATAATCTCACCACAAGTAGGTTACAGAATAACCCCGTCATGGGAATTTGGTACACGCCTTACCTACAATTACTACAGCTATAATCAAAACAGACTGAAATTCTCAACGAATAATTATGGTGGTGGTTTTTATACCACTTATGAGATATTCAGGGGAATATTCGCTCATCTGGAAAATGAATTACTCAGCTATGAGAAAGTTTATTATGACAGAAATACGCTTGAAATAACAGATAGACAGCGCACAAGTATTCACAGCATTTTTATAGGTGGCGGAATCCGACAATATTTTTCTGGCCGTGCTTTTGCTACTTTAACCATCCTATACAACCTAAACGAAACACCGGACACTCCTTACACCAATCCCCTTTTTAGAATTGGCTTTGGTTTCGGACTATAAAATATACTAACCAATATCCTATGCGGAATTATTTTTGGACATACCTTTTAATTCTGATGGTCTCGGCGAATGGCAATGTAAATGCCACCGTAAAAAGTACTGGTATGCCCCAGATAAAAAATTACGCACACACAACCATACCCGCAGGTTCGCAGAGTTGGATGATTACCTACGATAAAAATGGTCTGGTTTACTTTGCCAATAATGATGGGGTATTAAGCTTCGATGGCATTGAATGGCGAACCCATACGCTACCCAACCGCACTGTTGTAAGAAGTGTGTTAGCCGTAAACGACACCATTTATGCAGGAGGCTACAACGAATTAGGATATTTTTTAAAAAATAGTAACGGCAAGCTCGTTTTTACTTCCTTGCACCATTTATTACCCACTGAAAAACAAGATTTTGGTGAGGTATGGAAAATATACCACGACGGTTCGCGTGTGATTTTCCAGTCGTTTGAACGCATCATGATTTATCAACAAGGAAATTTTACTATCATTGACGCTCCAAATAGCTTTCATTTTTCGTACCTGATAAACGACCGCTTTCTGATTAATGATCAGCATTACGGGCTTTTTGAGTTGATTAAGGATAAACTGATTCCCTTGCAGGGTGCAGAAGCCATTGCAGGAAAACTCGTATGGTCCATTTTACCTTTCGGCAAGGATTTGCTGATAGCAACTGCCAACGAAGGTCTTTTTTTGTATAGCAATAATAAGCTTGAGTATTGGGACACAGAGGCTTCTACATTGATGAATGAAAAACAGGTCTATTGTGGAATCAGGATTGATGAAGAAAGCATGGCCTTTGGCACGATACAAGACGGATTAGTGATTACCGATAATCAAGGAGGGATTAAGCAACATATCAATGTTGACAGGGGGTTGCAAAACAATACCATTTTAAGTTTAAGCAAAGATCAGTTTGGAAATTTATGGCTGGGCTTAGACAATGGCATCGACTATGTGGAGATTAATTCGCCGCTGACATATTTTTCCTATCCCAGCAACCTGAGTGCAGGCTATTCGGGGGTGCTTCACGAAGGCAAGCTTTACCTTGGCACAAACCGTGGTGTTTTTTACCACGAGTGGAAATCTTTGCAAAATGGTAATATCGGACAACAATTTAGGCTCGTAAAAAACTCACAAGGTCAGGTGTGGGAACTCAAAGTTATTGATGGCACTTTGTTTTGCGGCCACAATTCAGGGATTTTTACCATCAGCGACAGCATTGCAACACTTATATCGGATGTGCAGGGAGCCTGGTCGTTTATTGTTCCGGAAGACGAAAAGGATGTGATCATTAGCGGTACCTATACCAACTTAGTAAAATTAAAGAAATCCAATAATACTTGGAAACAAGATGCTGTAATTAAAGGGTTTAAAGAGTCATCACGATTTTTGGCCAAAGCCAAAAAAGGGTCATTATGGATGAGCCACGGATACAAAGGCGTTTATAAAATCGATCTTAACAGCAGCTACGACAGTGTAACTTCTATTGGTTTTTACAATAGTAGTGACGGATTTCCCTCCGATAAAAACATCCGTGTAGTAGAATTATTTGGTGAGGCAGTATTTTGCACCGGACAGGGTTATTATATGTTTGACAAAAAAACGAACACCTTTATTTCAGATCAAAAAATAAATCAAATCGTTACAAACCCAGAGGCCAATATGCTTTTGGAAGATCAGCGAAAAAACATCTGGTATTTTACTGCTGATCAGGTTGGTGTTTACCGCCTTCAGGAAGACGGCTCTTATGTGGATGTCAATCTGCCATTCAGAGAGCTTAACGGCAAAACAATCAGATCGTTTCAGTTTGTACTTCCATTGGATGAACAGGATGTATTTATCGGTTTGCAGGATGGATTTGCACACTATATGCCAGATTTTCCGAAAGATTACAACAAACCCTATGATGCATTAATCAGAAAAGTGGTTATTGCATCCAATGATTCTGTGATTTTTTTTGGAAATTCCAATACCAATGGCAATGCTTATAGCATACCATTCAAAAATAACCAGTTAAGCTTTTCGGTTGCAGCACTTGACTATGAAAATCCTGATAAATTGCAGTTTTCGACCCGTTTGGAAGGATTCGCTGAAAGCTGGACAGCCTGGAACACTTCACCTTTAAGACAGTTTACCAATCTAAAACAGGGATCATATGAGCTGCAAGTGAAAGCAAAAAACCTGTTCGATGCAGAAAGTAAAACAGCCACTTTTGCTTTTACAATTTTACCACCCTGGTACTACAGCTGGTTAGCCTATCTTTTTTATGTAATACTATCGTTAATGTTGATTTATTCAGGATTTAATTACCTGAAGAACAGGGTAAAAAAATCAAAACTATTGTTTGCACAAGCACAGCAAAAACAATTTCAGGAACGTGAAAAACAACTGCAAACGGAAACGCTAAAAGCTGAAAAAGAATTGATTCGCTTGCGGAATGAAAAATTGCGTGAAGAAATGATTCAAAAAGATAAAGAATTGGCAAACAACACAATGCAGATGATTCAGAAAAGTAAAACACTTACTTTCATAAAGCGGGATCTGCAAAAATTAACCAAAGAAACCAAAGACGAGATACTTATCAGCAGGATAAGGATGATGATTAAAAAAATCAATCGCGATATTGATACTGACAAGCAATGGGAAGTTTTTGAAAGTCATTTCGAAAGCGTTCACGAAGAGTTTTTAAAGAGACTAAAGCAGCAACATCCCGACTTATCACCACGAGAACTTAAGCTTTGTGCTTACCTCCGATTGAATATTTCGAGCAAAGAAATTGCAAGTCTTATGAATATTTCTGTGCGAGGTGTTGAAATCAGCCGCTACCGACTGAGGAAAAAGCTCAAACTGGAACACGACCAAAACCTCACTGATTTTATAATGATGTTTTAGCAATTTGCTGGACGATAAGATTAATTTTTAATTGTACCAGGTTACAGCAATTAAAATAAGCACATACTTTTTCGCAAACAAGCAAATACAATTTGCAGTATAGAAGAAAACCTAAACCACTAAACTTATTTTGCTATCACCTTAAAAGGAATATTTGCCGTTGCTGCCCCATTATACGAATCCATAACATAAACAAACAACCTGTATTCCCCTTCATTTTCTGGTGCATTGAGCTTCACCTGATGTTGATCACTTTCCATTTTAAAAAGTGTTTTTGGTCTGGGTTCAAAATCACCTCCATCACTTTGCTGGGCAATGGGCACCTCTGGCATAATCTCCCAGTGATACCTCAGCTTTTCGTTGGTGTGACTTTTGGCAATGGCAGTGGCATCAAACGCAACTCCCGGTAATAACATAACACTGCTGCTTGCCGGTTTTTCATTGATCAAAAACGCTTCCATCATTGGCGCGCGTTTTTCGGGCCATTTGCCTGTCCACACATACTCCATTGCATCAACCGATGCCGTTTTACGACCATTTTCGAGGAACATACCATACCAGGTTGGCGTACGTTCCTGCTTTTGTCCCCATAAAAAAACAAATGAACCGATACAATTCTCATGATCGGCAGCAATCACTTGCAGACAGCGCTCCAAATAGGCATTTGCCTTTTCTGTACTTTGTTGCTCAATCGGTCTTCCCCAGCTTGTTTTTGGCGTTTCCCAATGCCCCGTAGCTCCCCATTCCGAAACAATGTAAGCACCATCATAACCACTTTCGCGAATATATTTTGGAAGATTCATGATATCACCATAAATCTGAAAACTCAAAAAGTCAAGATTCGGACAGGTTTCTATCACCCTTCTAACTACTTCCCTATCAGCTCCGGCAAGCATGGTAGTTGTTAAATGATTTGGATCAACCGCTTTGATCATGCTGGCAATATCTTCAACAGCTTCCCACACTTTTGGATTGGAATAATGCAGATTCAATTCGTTTCCAATACCCCAAGCCATCAGAGCAGGATGATCTTTGTATTTCATGACATCCTTTTTCACCCTTTCGAACTGTTCCTTTACAGCAACTTCGTCGTTATAATCGAATCCATGGCGCTCCCTGGCAATGTCGATTCCCATGGTAATAAAAATTCCATGCTTTTGAGCTTCATCAAGTAATTCGCTTGCATTCATGATATTATCTCCAGTTCGCCAAGTGCGCAGCGCATTACCTCCATGAGCCTTGAGCCTTGCGATGTTTCCACCCTCTAGCCCGGCTCCTTTCACATAAAAAGGCGCTCCATTGAGTTGAAGCTGATACCCAGTACTCGTTTTAATAATTTCTGCCTTAGTAACATCTTTCGTAACATCTTCTTTTTGATTCGTAGTACAAGAACTTACCATAATTAAAACAAATATTAAACAAGTGGTTTGTGTAAATCCGGCAGAAAATACTTTACTGCTAATATTCTTAATGACGGATGGCGCTATTTTAATTGACTTCATATTTTTATTTTTTTGGAATGGAATCAGAAAAAAGCAAATTATGAATCCATTCTTTTCCCTATCAACATTAATTCAAGTTCTTCGAGTGATTTATTTTTTGTTTCGGGAAGGCGCGAAGCAAGAAACAACAAACCAAACAAAGCAAATAATCCATAAAGGGTAAAGGTTAAGCCACTACCTAAGGTGACAAGTTCCCACGGAAAAACCAGCTGAACGAGGAAACTTACAGCAGAATTGATAAATCCTACAAATGAAATGGCAAGCCCACGGATATAATTCGGGAATATTTCGGAGAATAACACCCACATCACAGGACCAATTGAAACAGCAAAAGATGCCACAAAACCTAAAATCCCGAATAGAATAAGCAAAGCGTTGATATTCCCTGCAGCTTTTAACAGTTCTCCTTCGGCTTTTGCAGCTTCTGCATGTCCGAGCAATTCTGCCATAGCAGCTTTAAAATCGAGATCGGAATAAAAAACTACATCTTTTACAGGCACCAGTTTCGCAATATCCACTTTTCCTTCAAGCGCTATAAGTGCCTGATCAGATACCACATATTCTGCCTGAAAAAAACCAAAAGCAAGCAAAAACATACTAACAGTGATCCCGCTCAAACCAATCATCAACAATAATTTTCTACCAAAACGATCGATGAGCGTCATAGCCAAAATTGTGAAAATCAAATTTGTAAGGCCAACCAAGATAGCTTGTGAAAAAGATGCATCGGCGCCAATTCCGGTCTGCTCAAAAATCATTGGCGCATAAAAAAACACCGAATTAATTCCTGTAATCTGCTGCAAAACACCAACAGAAATACCAATAATCAGTACAAGACGTAAGGCGGGACGAAACAATTCGCGCAGGGGAACTTTTGGTTGCGGCGATTTAGACTTCAAACTTTCACGGATGCCTTGTATTACATCTTCTAATTTGCTCGAAGCCGTAATCCTTTCAAGCACTTTGCGTGCTTCCGTTTCTCTGTTTTTCATGTACAACCATCTGGGGCTTCGCGGAACGGCAAACAGCGCAACAAAATAAATTACTGCCGGCAAGGCTTCAAGGCCCAGCATCCACCTCCAGTTATAGGCATCAAACATCAGGTTTTTTGCCCATGAGGCCTCACTTTTGCCCAATTGAAGAATCATATAATTCGTAAAAAAAGCCACAGAAATTCCTAAAACAATATTAAGCTGATTAAAAGAAACCATCCTTCCACGCAGATGTGGCTGGGAAATTTCGGCGATATAAACGGGTGCGATTATAAGCGAAGCACCTACTCCAAGACCACCAATCATTCGGGCTAAAACAAGTGATACAAAATCAGGTGCCATAGCAGAGCCAATTGCCGAAACAGCGTATAACACTGCTGCCCAACGTAATACAACCCTTCGCCCAAAACTACTACTCAACGGACCGGCCAGCATCATGGCAAGTGTTGAGGTAAGCGTAAGTGAACTTACTGCCCATCCCAGTTCTAACTTACTCAGATCGAATTCGGGTTCAATAAATTTCACTACACCTGATATTACTGAGGCGTCGAATCCCATCAGAAATCCGCCCAGCGCAACAATCATGGTTAGTTTAACGGTATAACGATCTTGTTTTGTCATACTTGCTTCATGATTTTGATAGCCCTACGCGATTTGGCACATCGGGTCAGGCTAATTTGTCCAGGTAATATTTTTAAATTAAATGCTTAATTGACAATGATTTCGGCTTAGCTCCTTAGTTCATCTTTACATTTATCTGCGAAAAAATATCGCGCAATTAAATCCTTGTCAGGTTGTGTTTCCATGGCAAGCATTCCTGCTAAAGAATGACTGCCACGGAAACGACTAACAACTAATTATTATAAAATCCTGAGATTACCCTTTGGCTTAAGACTGCATGCTTAAATGGCAGCAATTTATCCAGCAAAATCAAGTTTAATAACCATCATTTTGGGTGAAAGTACCTGCCGAAAGATCTACTTCAGTTTGAGGTATAGGCAAAAAGCCTTTTGAAGCCGGATCAAAAGTAACATCAAAAAGCTGCTGATCGCCAACGTAATTTGGCCCACGCAAACCCACAACAGTAAACTCCTGACTGGCAAAAGCCATCCCCTGACGTATCACATCAAAATAGCGGATACCTTCGAGTGACAGTTCCAAACGTCGTTCTTTCATGATGTTTTCCAAAGTAGCCGGAACACTTCCCAAACCCACACGTGCTCTAACGCGATCAAGGTAGGTTTGTGCGTTGGGGCTTCCCAGTTCAGCTGCCATCAACAACACATCCGAAAAACGAATCACCCTGAAATTGCAGGTTCTGTTGAGTTCGAACTGTCCGTCAGAACTCCAGTGTTCAGCATCTGAGGAATATTTTTTAGAAAAATACCCGGTATGCTGGTAGCCAATATTCAAATTGCCGTCGAGTTCCTCCTGCGTCAAAACAGTATGCTCAAAACGAGGATCGCTCTGCAGATCGTTTACCAATTTTTGATTTACCGGAGCAAAACTCCAGCCCCTGTCCCAATTATCAGAACCGGTTACACGAGGCCCCTGCATCTGTGCTGCCAGATTACCTTCGCCACCACGCACATAATTCCAATCCCACCAAGCCGGTGTATCACCATAAGAAACCTCCAAAACTGATTCAATGCCGAACTCACCAGCCAGCTTGAAGTTTGTTTCGTAGTTTTCGAATAAATCATGACCGCTATTGGTTATCAGATCCTCAAGGTAAGCCAGCACTGCTGCGCGATCTATTACGGTTTCACCAGCATTGAGTTCCGCATTGTAAACGCCGTTATAGAAAAGGTAAACCCTTGCCAACAATGCCTGTGCAGCCCATTTTGTTACACGGCCAGCTTCGGCAGGATCTAGTATTGCAGGAAGATCTGCCATTGATTCAACCAAATCCAAGGCAATTTGATCGTAAACATCAGCAACAGAAGCCTGTTCCTGACTATACTCCGAAGGTCCCTTAATTGTGTTGAGCAACAAAGGAATATTCTCGAAAAAGCGCACCTGATCGAAATAAAAATAGGCCCTTAAAAACTTACTCTCGGCAATCAGCCTGGTTTTGAATTCGTCAGAAGCATCAATACCCTCTATTTTTTCGAGCAAAAGATTGGCCCGGTAGATTCCTACATAGTTTTTCATCCAGATGGTGTGAACCATAAGGTTAGTAGTAGGAATGTTAAAGGTATTGAGTTCGTTTTCGTCTTGCCCGTCGTTGGCATCAGCGCCTCCGGCAAAAGCATCGTCAGAAAGGATATCAGATACCGTTACGAAAGGAGCCCATGCCATACCCGGATGCGATTGATATCCAAGCACATCATACACAGACACCAAAGCCTCCATGGCATCATTTTCTGTTTTATAAAAACTTGAAGTCACTTCCTGATCAAGCGGATTGCGCTCCAGGAAGTCTTTCTTACAGGCCGATAACACAAAGGCCAGTAAGATCACTAAACTTATAAATTGACTTGTTCTTTTCATGGTTCAAGCGTTTTTTTAGTTAAAAAGTAATGGTAGTACCAAATCGGAAAATTCTTGCCTGTGGATAGATACCACGGTCGATACCGATATCGAAAGAGCTCATTGCTCCAATTTCAGGATCAGCACCAGAATAACCAGTGAGGGTCAGCAGGTTTTCGCCTGAGATGTAGAAGCGCCAGTTTAGAGCACCGATGCGGCTGATCACATTCTTGGGTAGGTTATATCCAATCTGGAGGTTTTTGAGACGTGCATAAGATCCGTCCTCAATGTACAAATCAGAAACACGGTAGTTGTTATTCACATCAATCCAGGTGTAGCGAGGAATATCGTTTGAGGTGCCTTCGCCTGTCCAACGGTTTAGAATATCTTTCGGACGGTTGGTGTACCTCAAATCCTGCCTTTGGGCACCATTGAAAATATCATTCCCAATAGAAGCCGTCACAAGGAACGAAAGATCGAAGTTTTTGTATTCAACTGATCCATTGATGCCAAGCGTCCAATCAGGTGTTGGATTTCCAATCATGGTGCGGTCGTCTTCGCTAATCTTGCCGTCGCCATTCACGTCAACAAAACGCACATCGCCTGGAACAGCATTTTTTTGCAACAGATTGCCTGTACTGCCAATATGTTGAAAAATCTCAGCTTCGTTCTGGAAAATACCATCTGTTTTGTAGCCCCAGAAATAACCGATTGGCAAGCCTTCTTCTGCACGTGTAACCAAACCAGCCACAGCCCAGCTTGCACCTGGCAGCACTTTGTCTTCGTTACCGATTTTTGTCATTTCATTTTTGTTGTAGGAAGCATTAAATCCGATCGAATACTTGAGATCGTCCAAATAATGACGCCAGTTGACCGAAAGCTCTACCCCACGGTTTTGAACACTTCCCACATTAGCTACCGGCGGATCGTTACCTACATGACCAGGAATTGGAATACGCTCCAACAAACCATTCGTAGTCTTGACGTAATAATCTAAAGTTACATTCAACCTGTTGTCGAATACGCCTAAATCAAGTGCGATATCAATTTGTTCGGATTCTTCCCATCTGATGTCAGCATTTTCGATAAAGGAAGGCGACGCGCCAACAATTCTACCGTTGCCAAAAATATATCCACGCGACTTATCAATAGTCGAAACAAATTGATAATTACCAATTTCCTGGTTACCATTAATACCGTACGAAGCTCTGAGCTTAATGAAACTAATCTGATCAATTTTAGGCATAAAGCTTTCTTCCGAAACCAGCCATGAAACCCCTACTGATGGGAAGATACCATAGCGGTTGTTTGCTCCAAACTTTGAAGATCCATCACGACGGATAATACCAGTAAAAGCGTAACGACTCTGAAAGTCGTAAGTGATACGACCAAAAGTAGAGAACAAAGCTGAATGCCAGGCACCTCCAGTAGCAATCCATGCCGTATCGGTAGCCATATTCAGGTAAATATTGTCAGGATCGGTAGTCGGAACCTTAGCATTAAAACCCGTTAAATCTTCATATTTCGATTCACTGGCCGTAGTACCAACAAGCACTGAAAATGTGTGATCGTTGATCTTTTTATTATAGGAAACGGTATTTTCCCATTGCCAGGTAAAATAGCGGTCTATTCCTTTGAAAACAGAGGTTTTCTCGGTGTTATTCTGAGCACCGTTCAGGAAAAATAATGGCCTGTAAGAATCGTTCAGTACATAAGCCAAATCGATACCCAAGCTGGAGCGAACCTTAAGGCCTTCAATTACCTCATATTCGCCAAAAATATTTCCGACTACTTTATCCACGCGGGTTTCCTGATTTTGAATCTCGAGCAATGCCATTGGATTAACAACTTCAGCTCCCACATAGTTAGAAATACCATAGTACTGGCCGCTTGCATCTCGCACAACAGGTTCGTCAGAATAAGGATATTGACCCAAGATTTCCGGGTCAGTCTCAAAAACAGGTGTGAGTGGATCCATATTTAAGGCACTGCTGTAAGCTCCGTTAAAGGAGGCATTACTACTGATACCCCGACGCACGATATGTGAATAGGATAAGTTGTTTCCAAAAGAAAACTTTTCTGTTACCTTATGGTTAGAATTTATACGTGCTGTAATACGATCGAATTGTGATTTTTCTCCTCCGATAATACCTTGTTGAGAAAAATAGGATAGCGAAGAGGCATAAGACGATTTTTCTGTGCCACCTGTTACCGACAACTCATGGTTAACCATTGGCACATTTTTCTCGAACATCACATCTTGCCAATCCGTATCAAAACGCGGAATTTCGTTCAGATCGAAGGGCTCTGTAAGGCCTGCATTGCGCGCGCCTTCGTTCATCAGCATGCGGTAATCATCTGCACCAAGCATATCAATAGTACGGGCAACATTTTGAATACCATAATAGCCCGAATACGTCAGATTCATCGTTCCAGCCTTACCTTTTTTGGTGGTAATCAGAACTACACCATTGGCTGCTCTGGCTCCATAAATCGCTGCAGAGGCAGCATCTTTCAGCACGTCGATTGATTCAATATCGCCGGGATTAAGGTATTCAATTCCTCCGACTGCCATACCGTCAACGATATACAAGGGATCAGCGCTACCGGTAGTTCCTGCACCACGGATACGCACTGTTGGTGCTTCACCTGGCTGTCCGGATAAATTTGTTACCTGAACACCTGCTGTGCGACCCTGCATGGCCTGATCGGCACGCAAAATTGGGGTCGAACTAATGTCTTCTGCACTAACAGTTGCAATTGCACCTGTTACTACTTTCTTCTTTTGAGTACCGTAGCCAATTACCACCACCTCGTTTAATTCAGTGAGTTCATAGCCCAGTACTACATTGATAATCGGTTTGTCGTTAACAGCGATGGTCTGGCTTTCGTAGCCCACGTAGGCAAACTCCAATGAAGCCTGTCCATTAGTAACTTTAATGGTATAATTTCCATCAAAATCGGTAATTGTACCATTGAGGGTTCCCTTTTCGACGACTGTTGCGCCGGGGATACCAAACTTGCTCTCTTCATCCTGGACATTACCTGTTACAGTAAATCCTTGAGCCTGAACACTTCCGGCTAAGATAATAAATAAAGCAAGCGTAAATAATTTGTACATTTGTTGGTTCATCTCATGTAATTTTAGTTTTAATGCTTAATATTTAACTAAGTTTTAATTTGCCCGTTGAAAAACCCTAACATAATCCACTTTCATTTTTTGTGGAAAAACAGTTGTGAAATCGGGGTCGCCGCCAAAATTTCCTCCAACAGCTACATTAAAAATTAACCAGAAATTCTGATGAAACTCAGTTTTGTCATCTGGTGTAATATCAGCTGAGTAGAATTCCTGATTGTTGACATACCAGCGAATGGCTGTTTCGTCCCAAACGAGACTAAAAACGTGGTAGGCATCCGCAAAGGTTCCGGAGCTTTTTGTATAATCCCCACCAATGTAGGAATGGCCTTCATTATCCCAGTGCATTGTTCCCAGCACCTGGTTTTCGCGTCCGCTTCCACCGCGCATTTCCATGATGTCAACTTCTCCACTAGCAGGCCAGCCCACCGTATTGATATTATCACCAAGCATCCACAACGCAGGCCAAAGCCCTTGTCCTTTTGGAAGAAGCGCGCGAATATCCACCCTTCCATACCGGAATGAAAACTTATCACTCGTTTTGAGTTTTGCTGAGGTATAATTCCGATTCTGGAAATATTGAGACTTGGCCTCTATGATCAGCGTTCCGCCACTTACACTGGCATTTTCGCGCCGGTAAAATTGTAATTCGTTATTTCCCCAACCACAAAGGTTTGGGCAGCCATCGCCAAGATCAAAGCCCCATTTTTGATCATCTATTTGCGATCCGTTAAATTCATCCTGCCAAATCAATTGGTAAGCAGAATAAGATTCAGGAGAAAAATACCCTTCGTCTATAGGAACCGCTATTTCAGGTGCAGTAATTTCAACACTACCTTCAGCTTTGATATATTTGTCAGAATTGCCATATGCCCTAACGGCATAAGGATAATTGCCAGGGCTGGCAAATTGATATTCAAAAAAACCATCAGCGTTTGATAAGGCCGGTGATTCAGATGCGCCGGGAAAAAATTCAAATCGGGTGGCATTTTTGGCTGTTGCCTGAATAACTACTTCGGCTGTTTCATGATTCACGCTTAGCAAGTCGATCGTGAGGTTTAAAGGTAAATCATTTTTTGGTTCTTCGGTGTTTTTATCACAGGAAAAACCTAATAAAAGCACTAATAAGAAACCTGAGGTTAGCGTGATTCTCATGCTTAATAAACTAAAAAAGCTGTGGCCTCAAATGAGGCCACAGCTTTAAAATTATTTATTCAAATTTAAAATTGCGGATGTAAAAAGTGCCGGGTGCAGTGTGACCGCCACCACCAATTGAAATCGCAAAGAAGTCAAGATCAGTGCGCTCGTATGGAGTATAGCTGCCAGCGCCACTTGTAGGAGCGTCGAGCTGGAAGGTCCATGTTTGCCACTGATCAAGAACAACAGCTTCAGGATCAACATCATATTGAATATGTCCTGTCCACCACTGCTCGGTTTGACTGGCTTCGCCAATTATGATACCAATAGTTTTTGTTAAATCGCCAGAGAAATCGTTGGTGCTGGGGATATAAACATCAAGTGAAACAGTTGTGAAATTATCAAACTGAATATCGTTTGCTTGCATAAACTGCAATTCCTGATATTGACCAACTCTGTCGTACTGACCAACAGGGGTAGCTCCACCTGCAGGATCTTCAACTCCCATTGTAAAGTTAACACCATTGCCGGCAAGTCCCGTTCCAGGATATACAGCAGCGGTATCGAGCAATACAAAATCAGTTGCTGAAACAAAAGTATTGTACATTTCGGTTGGAGTAAGATCAGGCAAATCTTCACCATAAGGAGCTTGTTCTTCAACTACTGCAGGCTCCAATGAAGGATCGGAATAGTTTGCATAAACAATTTTCCAATAGCCACCATCACCATAGTCAAAGCCAATTGTCATCAGATCATATCCTTCGTTTTGAACAATTTCAACAACATTAAACGTAACACTTGACTGTGGGACAGTAAAATCACCAGTTGTACCCAATTTAGGAATTCCAATCCAAGCACCTTCACCGGTAAGGGTTGCAGAGCCAGCAGAAGGATCGTAGGTAAAAGCATGTGTTCCTGATAACCAATCGCTTACATTAACACCATCTTTGTTGATCATGTTCTCGGAGATCGCTTCAAAACATACTTCAAAATTATCTGTTCCATCAAAAACGCCATATTCGCCCCAGAACATCCCGTTATCATTAAATTCATAAGTTCCATCGAAATGGAAAGTGAATTCCTGATAATATAAACACGGTCTTGCACCCTGATTTTGCAATCCTTCCCACCAGTTGGCAGGATTTTCCAGGCTTTCGCCAAGCGACATGGAAACTCCTTCGCGGAATAACTTCCAGGTTTTTGACACTTCGCCGGTTAAAAGTTTGTAAGCATCGTTAGGGTCAGTGATTTGAATCGTCTGCTCGAAAGTAGCGCTGGCACTGGCTGCATTAGTTGCAGTTAAAACAACAGTGTAGCTACCAGCTTCTGCATAAGTATGCGTTGGATCTTTTTCAGTTGAAGTGTTTCCATCTCCAAAATTCCAGCTGTAACTGGTCGCGTTTTGTGAGAAATTTTGAAACACCACTTTTAAAAAATCTGTTGCGTCTATTTCATACTGAAAGCTGGCAATAGGATTTGTTGGTGTGGGATCTTCTTCCTCATCCTTTTTGCAGGAGGATAATGTTACCATGCCTGCTACAAAAAATAGCATGGCAATCTTAAAAATCCAGTTCATTTCCGTTTTTTTCATAATAATTAAATTTGATTAGTGATAAATTATGGTAAAGTCTTAAACTTATGCAACCGCTAACTCCGAAAAGTTTTACAAATATTTAATGTTGCGGTTACAAAGTGATAACAAAGTAAATCAAACAAAACAATTTTTGCATCATCAAAAGGTTCATCATGACCTCATCAACAATCGTTTGCACTACATCAAAATTACATCATATAATTATTATATCACTGTATTTCAATATTTTAAAATTTAAAGTTTAACATAAATTCAAATTTGAGAACTTTTTCACCCTTTTCAATAGTTTTTGCTATCATGAGTACCTATTAAACTGAAAGTTAATTAAAATCCAAGAATAGAGAGAATAGACAATTTAGTGAAGCCACATCTCAAATGCTTCTTTTGATCGTTCATCATCAATATTTCACCAATTTCATTTTTTATACTATAACTTAGACTATAACCATTGATTATAAGTAACTTAAACTATTATTTTATTAATTTTGATGTAGATTTGATGTAAAACTTATTGCACAATGATGAGTAAAAGAAGCATTAAAATACTTGATTACGTTATGGGTTGCAACCTATATTTGCCCGTATTGCATGATGCAATGCAATTATTTCCTGATTGTTAGGATTGATTATTAATCCGCTCATGCGGAAATCATAGCAACAATTTAGGTTAGTGTTAAGGTGAGTGAGGCTGTCTGTAGTGGACAGCCTTTTTTTTTGACATAAAAAAACTCCGAATCGAGCAGTGCTGATTCGGAGTTTATTGTTAAAAACCTGTTTGTTTATTGCGGTACCACATAGATATTTTCATCATTGCGATAACCTGTTTTATTCATATACCAATCAGGAAAATCAACACCTGAGGATTGTGCCCATGCTGCAAATTTAAGGTGAGCAGTTAAAATATCAGCTGCTTCAACAGGATATTCAAAGTTAATGGGCGTTTCAATTGCCCAGGGCAATCCGGTTGGTGACAGGTAATAATTACTATTTCCCGGATCAGAGGCATCATTTATAGAACCAAATAACTCTTCATCAACAAATTCTGTTGGAGGTTGATTTTTTAGATGCACCTCATGACTTCTTACTTGATCCACAAAAATGAATGGGTTGTAAGGCGGGGTTCCTATATCCATTTGTGGATCGCTAAAGTTGACAGTCACAGTATTTACTGTAGTCTGAACATATTTTCCTCCTGGGATTGTATTTGCCATACCACCTTCCATGATCGGGTTGATGTTATCAACCAAAATCACTACGGTTTCGTTTGCATGTCCGGCTTCAAAGCCTTTAGGATCAAGCATTACAGCATTACCTAATTTGATATAACCCGATACACTTTCCACAGTTTCGGGCAGGGCATCAAACACAAGTCCGAATCCATTATCAAGCGAAGCTCCGTCTGCCATTATCTGATACTTCACGATTACATCAACAACCAGGTTTTGTGCATTGGTAACTGTTTTATAATTCTGGTTAATCACAAAGTCGTTAAAGTCGTAGTCGCCATAAGCAGGCCACAGATCCTCAAAAGCAACACTAACATAATCAACCTCATTTGGATAAAACGAATTAAATGCTCTTTCAGGATCTGTTGGGTAGGCATCCATTTCATCAGCAATACCATCTCCATCAGTATCATCTGCCGTTCCCTCGTTAATCGTAACAACCAAAGTCTTAGAATCAGTTCCTGCAGCATTAGTAGCGCTAATCGTTACATTGTAGGTTCCGGCTGTTGTAGGAATTCCACTTATGGTATTTCCACTAAGGGTTAATCCAGCCGGGAGGTGTACAGCGTTAAAGGTCATTGGCTGTGATCCGGTTGCTTCGATAATATAGCTGAACGGGAAATCTTCGGCTCCTGATGTAGTTAATGCACTGGTGATTTCAGGCGCCTGAAGCCCTTCTGCAATCGTAATCACTAAAGTTTTAACATCAGTTCCGTAATCATTTGTTGCAGTAATCAACACATTATATTCACCAGCAAATGTTGGTGTTCCATTAATATGATTTGTTGCAGGGTCAAAGCTCAGGCCTTGAGGCAAATTACTTACTTCAAAGGTGATATCAGGTGTACCTGTTGCAGTAACGGTAAAAGTGCTAAACTGGTCTCCTGCTGTTCCTGAAGCAGTAAGTTGATTAGTGATTTCAGGCGACGACCCAACAGTAAGCACAAGGGTTTCTGTGGATGTTCCACCGGCATTTGTTGCACTAAGTGTAATATTGTAAACACCAGCAGCAGAAGGACTTCCTGAAATCTGTCCTGTTTCAGCGTTGAAAACCAATCCATCAGTCAAATTTGTGGCATTGAGGGTAATAGGTCCGGTACCGCTAGCTGTTAAAGTATAGCTTAGTGGTTCGTCAACCGTAGCATGTTTTGTAAGAACACTTGTGATAACAGGTGGATCAACGGGTTGCGTAATTTGAATTACGAGTGTTTCCGCATCCTGACCAAAGGTATTTGATGCTGTTAGTTCAACATTATATGTTCCTGCTGTGGTTGGAGTACCAGAAATAGTAGCTGTATTGGCATTAAAAGTCAAACCAGATGGGAGTCCGGATACAGAATAAGTGATTGGTTCAGTTCCTGTTGCAGTAATTTGATACGGTGTGATAGCTTCTCCAGCCAAGCCACCAATTTGCAAGGAGCTGGTAATTTCGGGAGCTGCATTAGCATCGCATTGAGGAGCAACAACTGTGATTTCACAGAAAGTGACATTGGTAAAGTTTGCGTTATTGGCATAATCCGTTTCGTCAGCGCATAAATCAACATTACTAACAACAGCATTATTATCAACCTCACCTTCATCCGTAGCTTTAATTTGTGCATTTGGAGGCGAGGAAGTATTGGTGCCGGAAACAAAATCTCCATTGGCATGTTTGATCTCAAAATCTTTTGCTTCAATCAAACTACCATTTCCAAGTGTTGTTTGTCCTTCGAACGTAATTTTGTCATCAACAGATACGTATCCATTATTTGTAAATGATCCTTTTTGTTCAAAATCTTTGTCGGTAATTAATATCTCACAATAATTTATCACCTCTCCGTTTTGGGCAACGATGAATTCATCTGTCGTTGAAAAAGAACCAATATTTTCCATATAACCGTTGACGGTAACTTTTTTTGATGAGACGACTGTTCCATAATTGATTAGAGAGCCGTCGAGGGCAACATCTTTACTCGAAAAATTCAGTGTTCCAAAATTTTCCAAGTTAAGTGGAACGCCTCCTTCTTGTATTAAAACATTTCCTGATGGGGAAACAATAATGTTTCCACCACTATTGTTTCCGATATATTTTTTGATTGTTGAAGTACCACAGATTTTAAGCGAACCACCCGAACCTATTGACAATTTCTTTATAGTTGCTGTCCGTCCTGCAATCACACATTTTGTCTCTCCGGCTGAAATAGAAAGATCTGCATTGAAATTATCAGCCAAAATATCATTAGGATCGCAATCACAAAAAGGATCTACCACTTTCTGTTCGAGGTCTTTGTTGGCAAAGCTGAACGAAATGGTGTTTCCCGAAACTGGAACTACCACGTACTCGTTATTTTCAAAGGCATTTAGTCGAGCCACATAAACTTCTTCGAGGCGCGAAGCAATACGAATCGGCAGGGTGAACATTCCCTGATCATTTGCTGTTCCTGTCAGAATCAACTTCCCGCCCTGATTGGGATGCCCGTCATAAATCTGAACGATTTCGCCTCCGGCTATCCTGCTGTTTGTTAGTTGTATAGCAGTTTGAACATTGTGAAAGCTCTCAAAGTTAAAGCCCTTGTCAACCTTCAAATCGGTGAAGTTTTCAGGCACTTCTTTGTTGTTATTGCTATTGTCTTTTCTACACGACTGAAAGGCCATGGCGAAAAGCAGCAGTGCAACAATTAATCTTAGCTTTTTCATAATATTAGTATTTTTTATAATTAGTATCAAGCATTAGGCCAAAAACTGCTTCTATTTGTCTTATAGCAATTTACAAATTTATGTGCACATAAATCATTCCCGAAATAATACACAATTCCACATACTGGATAAAAATAAATTTCCTTGCCTAATCCATACTGTTTCCACCTGTAATATCATAACCAATCGTTCTCAATTTATTCAAAAGTTGCGTTTTTGATACAGTTTTGGTCGGTTAAGCCCATAATTATCCTTTAGCAATTATTCGTATAATTTTCATAAGTTTCACCTCAAATATACGATATAACAAAAGTAGATCAGAAAAGAATTATATTAATTTGTACCTATTTGTTTAACAAAAAACCTGAAAGTACATATCTTCAGAGGAAAAATGGATAATTCATAATCATTCTAAATTGATCAAAACCAGATCGAAACAAGTACTCCATTAAATGGTAATAGCTATTTTTGTTTCACGTATCTGAAAAATATCTGCTAACAAAAACATGAGTTTAAAGATGTAGCAATTTCATAATCAAACCATTAACAAATGAAAAACCGTTCTACTTTTCACCTTACAAGCCTGTTTGCAGTTTTATTGCTCTTCACCACCGGCTTGCATGCACAATCGCTTCATTTTCAATTTGATAACAACAGTTCAAAAGAAGGGTTTAAGCTGGAATCTTCGCGAAGCAACAGTGCTGTAATAAGGCACAGTATCCCGCAAATGACGATTGAAAACCTTGAACTGGAGCAAGCCACAGGACAGGTTATCAGTCTCAACGGAATTTATTTACCAAATAATTCCGGGGCACCAAACCTGCCAGGAAGCAGCCGTTATATCGCTATTCCTGAAGGAGCTACAGCCCGACTGGAAATTTTAAGTTACCAAAAACAAGTAATAGAAAATATTGATTTGTTGCCCGCTGCTCCCATCCAGCTCGACACAGACGATAGTCCGGCTGATTACTCCAAAGACATGAGCATCTATTGCAAAGACGGCCTATATCCGGCTGAACCCTTTTTGCTGTCGCCTGTCGAAGAAATCCGTGGCGTAGATGTAGTGATGTTAGGTATTACTCCTTTTCAATACAATCCGGTTCAAAAGCAATTGATTGTTTATCACGATATTCAGTTCGAAGTTGTTTTTGAAGGTGGCAATGGCCAATTTGGTGATAACCGGCTACGGAGCCGCTGGTGGGATCCTATTTTGAAAGACATGGTTTTGAACGCAGATCAATTACCAGAAATAAATTTTGCTACAAGCGGCAACAACAATCGGGAAACAGGAGCAGAATACCTAATTGTTATTCCTGATAATGAGGATTTTGTAAGCTGGGCCGACAGCATTCGATTATTCCGTATTCAGCAAGGTATCAGCACAATGATTGTTGATGTAAACGATATGGGAGGCAACACCGTTGCAGCTTTCGAAAATTATTTCAATGATGCCTACAATAACTGGGACACGCCACCTTCAGCTGTTTTAATGCTAGGCGATTACAATACCAATGGCACAATGGGTTTGATATCTCATTTACTCAACGACCATCCGGGTGGTTACAATCCTTACATTTCAGACAATCCATTTTCGGATGTGACTGGCAACAAACTTCCCGACATTGTTTTTGCCCGCATCACAGCTAATAATACAGCTCAATTAGAAACGATGATTGGTAAATTTCTGGAATATGAGCGCAACCCACCAGTTAATCAAGCTTTTTATGATAATCCTGTTACCGCAATGGGATGGCAAACAGAACGTTGGTTTCAAATTTGTTCAGAGGTTGTCAATGGATTCTGGCAATATGGTTTAGGGAAAAATCCTGTTCGCGAAAATGCTATCTATTCAGGTTCTCCTGGTGGAGCATGGTCATCAAATGCCAACACTTCGCAAGTGGTGAATTATTTCGGCCCTATGGGTTTAAATTACATTCCTGCAACAACTGGTCATTTAACTGACTGGGGCGGAAATGCCACACGAATCAACAACGATATCAATAATGGCGCCTTTATGCTGCAGCATCGCGACCATGGCTACGAAGGCGGATGGGGTGAGCCAGATTACGGCAACAGCGACATCAATGGCCTTACCAATGACGATCTTACGTTCGTTTGGAGTGTAAACTGCCTTACCGGGAAATTCAACTACGGCAGCGAATCATTTGCCGAAAAGTTTCACAGATATCCTTATGGAACAGTTGGTCTTGTAGCCGCTACCGAGGTGTCGTATTCGTTTGTAAATGACGTATATGTATGGGGGGCTTACGATAATATGTGGCCACAATTTATGCCGGATTATGGCAGCAATCCACCTGCCAGATCCATCTTCCCAGCCTATGCCAATGCTGCCGGAAAAATATTTTTACAACAATCCAGCTGGCCTTATAATCCAGAGCACAAACCCATTACCTATAACCTCTTCCATCATCATGGTGATGCATTTTTAAATGTTTATTCTGAAATGCCTCAGGATTTGGCAGTCAACCATATGCCCGTTCTTTTAAGCGGTCTCGATGTGTTTGAGGTTACTGTGGATGAAGGTGCATGGATCGCCCTTACCATTGGTGATGAAATTATTGGAACAGCAGAAGCAGTAGATGGCATTACTCAGGTTCCGATCAGTTTTCAAGAGCCTGGAACACAAATTAGAATTGTTATTACAAAACAAAATTATTTCCGCTATGAGCAACTAATTGAGTGTATTCCTCCTGATGGCGCTTACGTGATTTTTAATGAAAATATTATCCATGATATTACGGGCAACGACAACGGCCAAATTGATTTTGGCGAGGAAATTTTACTGGATATAGCCCTTAAAAATGTAGGAAGCGAAAATGCAACAGCTGTTTCTGCTACCTTATCATCGGATTCACCTTTTGTGACGATTACACAAAATGAGGCAAGTTTTGGTGAAATTCCTGCCGGTGAAATCATGATGATGGATGAAGTATTTGCTTTTACGGTTGCTGATAGCATTGCTGATGATTTAAGCATACCGTTCGAAATCACAATGAATAGTGAAGATGATAGCTGGACAAGCTCATTTTCGCTAAAGGCTTATGCTCCCGAATTCAGCCTGGGAAATTATACCGTTGATGATTCGCAAGGAAATAACAATGGCAGACTTGATCCGGGCGAAACAGCACTCATGCAATTCAATTTTGAAAATATTGGTCATAGTGATGCCTATGAAACTGCTCTTATGCTTACCATGATGAATCCTTTTGTTGAAGTGATTTCCGAAACTGTTGTGTTCGAAAATGTGGCAGCACAAAGTACTCAGGAAGCAATTTTTGAAGTGTTTGTTAACCCTGCTTCACCGGTTGGAGTAGCCGCCGAATTTGAATTACAACTCCTTTCCGATCCTTACGCAGCTACAAAATCCTACTCAACTAAAGTAGGCTTGATTGTTGAAGACTTTGAAAGTGGCGACTTCGAAACCTTTGGATGGATTTTCAGTGGCAATCAGCCCTGGCAACTTACTGAACAAGATCCTTACGAAGGTATATATGCTGCTAAATCAGGTACAATCAGCGACAGCCAAAGCTCGCAGATCATGGTGGGCTATGAAGCCGGAAGCACCGATACCGTTTCGTTCTTCTATAAGGTTTCATCTGAGGCGTCATACGACAAACTAAAATTCTATATCGATGGCGTAAAAGTGGGTGAATGGAGTGGTAACGTATCCTGGACCAAAGCCAGTTATCCTGTTGAAGAAGGCTTGCATCAATTCCGCTGGGAATATAGCAAAGACGGCTCTGTTTCGAATGGAGAAGATTGCGCCTGGATTGACTTTGTAGTTTTACCTCCTGAAATCACCACAGTGGCATGGGCAGGCTATGATGCAGAAACCTGCGAATCAGAAGCTGTTCAGCTGGAAGGCTATGTTGATCATTATGAAAGTTTTAGCTGGAGCACAGCGGGCGATGGCACTTTTGATGACGCAAGTGCGCTAAATCCTGTTTATACTCCCGGCGAAGCCGATGTGGAAAATGGTAGTGTTGTGATTTCATTGACAGCCACTGGAGAAGACGATCCGGTAACGGATGAAATGCAGTTGCTCATCCATCGGACACCACAGCTGATTTTTGGAGAAGAAGCTGCCATCTGTGCCGGCGAAAATTATATTTTCACTGAAGGTGAAGCTATCAATTATGAAAGTCTCCTCTGGACCAGCAGCGGTGATGGCGTTTTTGAAGATGAAACAGCCGTTTTACCCGTTTACATTCCAGGTGATGAAGATATTGCCAATGGCTCAGTGAGCTTAATGCTTGAAGCTACAGCTGCAGGAATCTGTGAAGGCACCAGCACAAGCTTCAACCTGATGATTCATGCTTTGCCTACAGCTCAAATCAGCGGCGATCAAACCATTTGCGAAGGCGATGAAGCTATTGTAACGCTTAACCTTACCGGACAATCGCCCTGGCAAGTAATGTTTGAAGGCTATATTGATCCTACAACTGTTGAAACAGAGACATTTGAAATGATGATGACGCCAACAGAACCCATGAGTATGACGCTTACGCACGTTGCAGACGGCAATGGCTGTATGAATATTGCTGAAGGTACTGTTATGATCGAAATGGATTACGCACCTGAAAGCCCTGCAATTCCTGAAGGACCAGTTTCGCTTGACCTTTACGAAATTGTAATGAGTGATTACAGCTTTGCCGAAATTGCTGATGCGGAATCTTACGAATGGGCACTCATTCCAGAAGAGGCAGGCGTTTTGACAAACGAAATGAATCAGGCCAGCATCGCATGGGATGCTGAGTTCAGAGGTGAAGCCACATTAAATGCAAAGGCCATCAACAATTGCGGTGAAAGCGAATGGAGTGAAAGCCTTACAATTGCTCTCTTCAGCACCATTGGCATCAATGAGTTTGCCGACGGACAATTGAAAGTTTATCCAAATCCAGCTGCTACAGTGTTAAACCTTGAAATCAATAACGCAGCTGACAAAGCAGTTGTGAGTTTGAGTAATCTATTAGGAAAAGAAATCTGGAAAGAAGAAATCACAAGCCTTAAAGCTCAAACAATCCAAATTCCGATCAGCAACTTGCAAAACGGCGTTTATATCCTGAACTATCAAACAAAAGCTGCAAATAGCAGTATTCCGGTGATGATCAGGAAATAAGTAACTATCAATTGAATATTTAAAAAGACTGTGCTGTAAAGTGCAGTCTTTTTTTTAGTCTGTTTCCAACCAAAGCATGGCTGCTTCAATTGTCGAAAAAACCCTTATCTTAAAATTTATTGTTTCATGCAAAGGGGATTGAAACAGCATGCTAATTGCAGTGGAAACTGGATTATCCAAAACTATTGCTTGTTTTTTTTCTGATAAAATCTTCTTATATTTACTTAAAAAATCCATAATAACATCAGAATCCGACCAGCCAAAATCGAATTTGCAATTTCTGTAATCCGTAAAAATATTGTATTTATCATCCTTAATTTCAGGAAGATTCAGAATTTCGAGCCAGGCTTCACCAACAGATTTCCTGGAAGCTAACCCACAGTGTGTGTAAACAATAAGTTCCTTGGTGCTATCAACTTTTATCGTGTAGTTCATTTAGCAAACAGTTATGTGTTGAGCCTAAATAAAAAATTCAAAATTAGTTAAATAAATGTTGATTTCGTCATGAAAATCAAAATCATCTTTTAGAGATTTTGAACATAGGCAGCAGCGGTCAATCTTCATTTCACAAACAGGAATAACTTTTTGTATTTATGAAAACAAATCCTTCGCGATAAAATTAAGCAGGCAGGCTTATTTTTCTTTAAATGAGTGAATTCGGCCTTTAAAATAATTTGTATTTCGGTTGAAAAAACTACCTTTGTCTTGAAGCGATTCATTCACAGATGAAACGTACAAGAGTCATTGGATTCCGGCTGATACTCATACGGTATGATGATTTGTGGAGTAGCGCATCCACACAAGTATAACTTAAAGCCAGATAATATGGCAAAAATGCGTTTCATGCAAAAGGAAAAAGGATTGGCTTTTAAGCTTATTTTATTCATTTTTACGAGTATTGCCTTTATTTTTTCTGTGATATTTTTATACAACTATAGCATATCAAAAAATATAGTTGAAAAAAACCTGAAACTGAATGCCGAAGCGCTCACAAAATCGGCTGTATTAGAGGCGGAAAAAATGCTCAGTCCGGTTCAAAAAATCACGGATAACTTCTCCAGAATACTGATGGAGTCAAACTATTCGAAGGAAGAAGAGCTGAAATTTTTACAGCAACTTGTTGAAAACAACCCGGAAATTTATGGTGCCACACTGGCATTTGAGCCCTATTCTTATGACTCCACAAAAAAATACTACGCTCCTTATTTCTTCCGTAAAAATGGAAAAATAGCTTTTACTAACCTTGATGATGAGCAATATGATTACTTCACACGCGATTGGTATCAGGTTCCTAAAATGCTTGACACCACTGCATGGAGCGAACCCTATTATGACGATGGCGGCGGAGGCGTGATGATGTCAACTTATTCCGTGCCGCTTTATAAAAATATCAATGGTAAAAAAAAGTTTTTTGGCATACTCACTGCTGATATTTCCCAAAAATGGCTGCAGGATTTTATCAATTCTATCAAGGTATTCCAAACAGGTTATGCATTTATGATATCTTCCAACGGCACAATTGTTACGCATCCTGACAAGCACATGATCATGAATGAAACCATTTTCAGTGTCGCTGACGAACAAAAATCACCCCAACTTCGTATCATTGGTGAAAATATGATTCATGGCAAAAAAAGTTTTGCTGAAATTGAATACCGTAATGTGAAGACGGGAAAACTAAGTTGGATTGCCTATGCACCTATCACATTGAACGGATGGTCGATCGGGATTGTGTTTCCGGTGGACGAATTTATGGCGGATGTAAACAATTTATACCTCAACCTTATCTTTTTAGGTATTGGTGGACTACTTGTTGTTTTAATTGTTATCATATTTATTTCCAGATCTATAACAAGTCCGCTGAGGCGTTTAACGCTTGCTGCAGCACAATTTGCCCATGGAGACTTTAATGTGCAACTTCCCATCATCAAATCGAAAGATGAAATTGGCAAGCTGAACACTTCCTTCATTGTGATGCAGGAGGCACTGGCTGCAACCATCAGCGATTTGCGTGAGGCCTCCGAAAAACTTAAGATATCCAACGAAAAACTGGAAGAATACAACCGCAACCTGGAACAAAAAGTAGAAATCAGGACAGCTGAGCTGAGAGACAAAAACAAGGAGTTGGATACGGCCTTCAATAACGTACGGACGCTTAACGAAATAGGCAAGGAAATAACTTCGACACTCAACATTGAATTGATTCAGGAAATGATATTTAAGCATGCCAATTCGCTGCTCGATGCCACCAGCTTTCTTGTGATGCTCTACAATGAAAAAGAACAGCAATTAATCTGTAAACTTTCGATGGAAAAAGGCGAAAAACTGCCTTCCTTTGAGGTTTCGATGGAGGATAAAAATCGTTTTGCTGTCTGGTGTGTCGATCATGCAAGCCCGGTTTTTATGAATGATGTGGATAACGAATACAAAAAATATGTATCGCACCGGGCAAAACCCAAAGCCGGCGAATCGGTATCGTCGCTTATTTACCTGCCATTGATTATTGAAAAGCGCGTTTTAGGTGTTATTTCAGCGCAAAGTTTTAAAAAAAATGCTTATAGTCAGTATCAATTTGATATGCTGAGCAATTTGGCCAACTTTGTTGCCATAGCGATCGAAAATGCCCTGGCCTACGAAAAAATCAACAAAGCAAATAGTGATTTAAAAGCTGCTCAGGCACAGCTGGTGCAATCTGAAAAAATGGCTTCGCTCGGTCAGCTCACGGCTGGCATTGCGCACGAAATAAAAAACCCACTCAATTTCGTAAACAATTTTTCTGAACTCACGGTTGATCTGGCCAATGAACTGAACGAAGAAATTGAAAAACTGGCTGATCACCTGCAAGAGTCAGACAAGGAATTTTTACTCGAAATAACCAGCGACATCCTTTCAAATGCACAAAAAATTAACACTCACGGCAAACGAGCTGATAGCATCGTACGTGGCATGTTGTTGCACTCGCGCGGAAAATCAGGCGAAATTCAACCTTCCGACATCAATGCTTTGTTGGCCGAATATGTAAATTTAGGCTATCATGGCATGCGGGCTCAAGACCCTGCTTTCAACTTAAAAATTGACGCTGAATATGACGACTCCATTGGAATGGTTAACATTGTGCCACAGAACCTTAGCAGGGTTTTTCTGAATATCATCAATAACGCCTGCTATTCGACTAACTTAAAAAAACAAAAGCTGAAAGAGGCCTATTTTCCAATCCTGACTATTCGAACAATAAATGAAACTGATAAAGTTAAAATCATAATCCATGACAATGGAAATGGAATCCCTCAGGAAATAATCGATAAAGTTTTTAACCCTTTCTTTACTACCAAACCTCCCGGAAAAGGAACGGGCTTAGGCTTGTCGCTTAGTTATGATATTGTGGTTCAAGAACATAGAGGCGAAATGAATGTAGAATCAAAAAGTGGTGAATTTGCAGCGTTTGTAATCACAATACCCAAAAACTTAAAATAACTAATCAAACAATCGATATGGAACAGGATTTTAAAATGAAAGTGAAGTTGATGGTCGTTGACGACGAGGTGGATCTGGAACCTATGATCAGGCAAAAATTCCGAAGACAGATTCGCAGCGGCGAATACGATTTTGTTTTTGCGCACAACGGTCTTGAAGCGCTGACCAAACTGATTGAACATCCAGATATTGGCATTATCCTGTCAGATATCAACATGCCCGAAATGGACGGACTTACTTTATTGCTAAAACTCAAAGAACTAAAAAATCCATCCCTGAAAACAGTGGTTGTATCTGCCTATGGCGATATGGAAAACATACGCACTGCCATGAATCGCGGGGCTTTCGACTTTATTACCAAACCAATTAATTTTCAAGATCTTGAACTCACAATAAACAAAACAATAGACGAATTAGTGCTTCAACGCAAGGCACTCCTCGAACACGATCAGTTGATTTCTATTCAGCGCGACCTGAATGTAGCCCGTGAAATACAAAAAGGTATTCTGCCTCAGGTTTTCCCACCCTACCCCGATAAATCAGAATTTGAAATCTACGCTTCTATGGTGGCTGCCAAAGAGGTAGGAGGCGATTTTTACGATTTTTTCATGATCGACAACGACCGGCTTGGCATTGTGATTGGAGATGTTTCGGGCAAAGGAATTCCTGCCGCCATTTTTATGGCTGTAAGTCGCACCCTTATCCGCGCTACCGGACTCAAAGGGATGTCGGCCGGTGAATGCATGCATTTTGTAAACAACCTCTTATGCAACGAAAGCGTTTCGTGCATGTTTGTTACGGTTTTTTATGGCATAATAAACATTAAAACCGGAGAACTGGAATATGCCAATGCAGGCCATAATCCTCCTTATATCCTTAAAAATACCGGGCAGATTCAAATGCTTGAATCTACAGGCGACATAGTTTTAGGGGTGTTCGAGGATAAAGAATTCGTAACAAAAAACATTCAAATGCAAGCTCAGGACGGTTTGCTGCTGTTTACGGATGGCGTTACCGAAGCCTTCAACTTACTAAACGAAGTTTATGGCGAACCTCGTCTGGAAGCGTTGATCTCAGGCTTTACAGATTATTCATCAGAAATGGTGGTCAATGCTATTGTTGCTGATGTGGAAAATTTTGCGCACGGTGCTAAACAATCAGATGATATTACCATGCTCTTTATGAAATATCTGGGCTAACAATAAAACATGAGCAATTGAATTTTTTTCATCCTGAAACGATTAAAATTTCTGTTTATTCAAGGCTTTTTCGGTGCTAATGATTAAAACCAAAAACTGAATGTAATGGATCAATGAGTATTCAATTCCAAACTGTAAAATAAGGAGCAACAAAATAAAATTCCTCAAACTCATTGATTTATAATGAAACATTGTGTAATTTCATACCGAAAAAATTGCTGTTCTTTTTTAGTGTTTAATTGTGCAAAACAGGTAATTTTTTAATTTAAACACGCTTTATAACGCTTAATTCAACATCATATGAAAGCTATCCCAAATTATTCTCAGGCATTTGAAGGCATAGCATGTTGGTGCAAAAAAAAAATTCAGCAAAACCAACTTTTACTTCATTTGGATGTACTTTGAGAGCATATATTCACAGCATTAATTGAAAAGAATAACTAAAACCTTAATCAAATGAAAAAGAACAATGCATTAAAACCAATCCTTTTTATCGTCTTGGGTTTGGTAGCAGGAATTTTAATTGGCATTTCCATCAATGGCTTACCTCCCCGGGATAATGAACTGGCAGGATCCATTGGCAAAGTTGACAACAAAAGAAATGTGAGGGTAACAGAAAATGACATTCTGTTGCGCAACGAACTGGCAGAAGACACCGCGAAATTGATTCAATACCAGCGGTATTTAAGTTACATCTACTACAAATCACTTAAATCTACCACCGATGTTGAACGAGTGATCAATCTTACAGCAGAAAACCAAGCGTTTATTGAAACGCTAAACCTAACTCAAACGCTCGAAGGCTATCTAACCTACCTGAATGCAGCCCGCGCCGACTTGCTTTCAGCACTTCATGCGCTTGAAAATCCGGAAATGGACAACAAAACACCTATCATTCAATACCTTAACGATGCACAAAATGCTGCAGCCCGTATTCAAAGCAATGAAGGAGTTTTTCTGACCTATTTGGATGGTATTGAGGCCTGGTTGGCCACGCATCCCGATCAAGACAATAAAAAACTAAGAGAAGCCCATGATATACTGGCATTTAATTTAATGCAGAACGCCTTGCTTGCGCAGGATAAAGCCTTGTTAAGTTATCTCGAAGACAAAAAGATGTTTAGCGACAATCAAACCCTTTATGCTGTTTTGAATGATACGATTCAAAAAGATGAACTGCTGGCTTTTATGGAAAAAGACAATACAGGCGTTTCGAATTTTAATTCGCAGAGTTCGGATAAGATTATAAAAAGTATGGAACAGCTGAATGCGATTAATGATCACATTGGTAGTGCAATATCGTTGCTTGTTATTTTAAACGACGCCGATGCAATAAATTCAGCAGAAATACTTGGCACTGGTTTCACTGATCAACAAAAACTTCAAGCCATTAATGACCAACAAGCTTTAGGCGCAATTAACGACCAGCAAAAAATGGGTGCAATTAACGATCAACAAAAATTAGGCGCAGGTTTTCCGGATCAACAAAAACTTCAAGCTATCAACGATCAGCAAAAATTGAATTCCCTTTTGAACCAACAAAGCTTGCAAGCTATTTTTAATCAACAAAAGCTTGGAGCTACTTTAGGTGATAAGCTGACATTAGGTGCGATTATATTTAACATGCAGGCGTTGAGTGCTGCTGTAAATGATCAGCAAAAACTTGGAGCAATCAACGATCAGCAACAATTGGGAGCATTTATGGATCAACAATCACTGGGAGGTTTTTACCTCAACCAGCAATCATTGGGTTCAATTATGAATGACTTGCAGGTGATTAATAGCGAAGCTTTGGGTTGTTGTCCTGGTGGTGGTGCTAGTCAATGGATTAATTAAATATTTTTCCTACAAATAATATGTTGTGAAGTTATAGGCACTCTTTGTAATCTTCCGTGTAAGTAAACATAAAAAATGTGCCATCTTGGGTAATTTTCATTCATACTTATTAAAATGAATGCTGTTATGGAACTCATCCTCAGTTTGTTACCTGTTTTATTGTTTCTGTTCGTCTTATATCTGCTGGACAGTTTCAAACTGGTAAAAGGCAAAATTCTGGCGGTGTCATTACTATGGGGAGTAGTTGCAGCTCTTTTATCCTATTATACCAACAACTGGCTGAGGGAACAGCTCAACCTCAGATTTGAAGATTTCAGCAGGTACATCGCACCTTTAACGGAAGAAATACTTAAAGTTTTGATGGTGATGTATTTGATCAGCCGAAAAAAAATAGGTTTTTCAATTGATGCAGTCATTTATGGCTTCGCCGCAGGAGCAGGTTTTTCGCTGGCCGAAAACATGTTTTATTTGCTGATCCTAAACACCGAAACAAACCTGATGATCTGGTTGTTACGGGGTTTTGGCACCGCCATGATGCATGGAGGTTGTACGGCTTTATTTGCCATGATTACGATGGATGGTATCAACCGCAACAAACCCAGGTGGATGGCTTTTTTACCGGGGCTGATAATTGTCGTCCTGATTCACAGCATTTTTAACCATTTTTTCTTGAATCCATTTTTACAAACTGCCCTTATCTTCATTATTTTACCCTTGATTTTCATTGTTGTTTTTCAAAAAAGCAATGCCATGTTGCAGAATTGGCTCGAAATTGAATTCAATACTGAAGTGGAGATGCTGCGAATGATCAGGCAAGGCAAAATATCACACACCAAAGCCGGCAACTATTTAATATCATTGAAGCAGCATTTCTCTCCGGAGATGCTTGTGGATATGCACTGTTACTTTAGCTTGTATCTGGAACTTTCAATTAAGGCAAAACGCAACCTCATGCTCAAAGAAAATGGCTTTCCTTTGATTGAGGAAGCTGATATCACCGCTAAACTAATGGAGATAAAACTACTCCGCAAACAGATTGGTAAATTAGGCGAACTGGCACTTCAGCCGTTGGTAAGGATGAACCACCGTGAGCTTTGGAAATTAAATCTTTTGAAAAGCTAATTGGCTTATAACCAGATTTTTGGTGAAATAATTGTTTTGTGACAGAAACCGAAAACATAGCAGATGAACATATCCTGACAGGGAATCAGGAAAAAACAATATTTGAAGCTGACCATATCACCGTACGACATGTGTTGAACGAATCGGTGAATGCCTACGAAATATTGATTAACAAGTATCAGGTGCCCATTTACAATTTGTTTCTGCGCATGTTGCATAATCAAGAGGATGCAGAGGAACTTACCCAGGAAACTTTTGTAAAAGCCTATGAAGCACTGCCAGACTTTCGGTTTGAGTATCGCTTTTTTAGCTGGCTTTACAGAATTGCTATTAATCTGGCCTTAAACAATCTCAGGAAAAGAAAAAGATTTGTTGGGGCAGAATATCTTATCAATATTCCGGAAGAAAAAGATGAAAAAAAAACTGAAAATAGCGAGCACTTGAAATGGGCTGTTGATCAATTAAAAGATATCCATAAAGCTGTGATCGTATTAAAATACTATCAGCAATTATCCTATCAGGAAATGGCTTTTACGCTAAATATTCCAGAGAAAAAAGTCCGATCACGTTTATATGATGCAAGGATTAAGCTTAAAGCCATTCTCTATAATTCAAACTATTATTAAATGATTTAATAAAAAAATATCATGTGGTTTAAACAAACAGAAACCAAAAAGCTATTGAAAGCTAAGCTTTCGGGAAATATATCAGCTGAGCAAGAGGAAAAATTGCAGAAAATTTTAGATAATTCCAAGGAAGAGCAAATTCGGTTTGAGCAAATGCTGGAATTGGACAAGCAACTCAAAGAATCGAAACCACCCGACGAAACTATTAATGTTTCTGCCAATGTGATGCATAAAATCAGAAATTCAAGAACAATACGATCAAATAGAAACAAACTCGATCCATTTATTAACCCAATGATCCTTCGTTTGGCTGCAGTTTTGGTTATCGGGATTTTTTTGGGCGCCATCATTACCTGGATGATAACCTCAGAAAAATTAGCTCCCGGAACCGAAACCCTGGTTGGAAGCCTTACAGCACCTGCCAATCAGGAGATATCCTACCTTTACCAAAACAACATCATAAAGGTGGTTCCTTACCAAATTGAAAACTTGTACTATGTGAATTTCATTTTAAATACGCGAAGCGAGATTCAAATGGACGTTTCGTTCCAGGAAAATGATCTGAAGCTGGTCAAAGCCAACTATATTGCCTCAAGTGCCAATGAGTCAATCAATTTGCTAACGGGTTCCATCAGTTTTGCTGCTGCCGGCAATACTTCCTTTCAGATCATTTTTAAAAAACTGCATGGATCCCCAACCGGACTAAATATTACCGCTCAACAGGCTAACGCATTACTCTTTACCAAAAAAATAGCCCTCGAGAAGTGACCCAAACTAAATTGAAATTGTAAGACATCAACAAAAACCCAAATGAAACATTTGTCTGCTCTAAAATTAACATTGCTTTTCCTCCTCTTGGGAGCAGCAAATATGCTCAATGCTCAAAAAATTAACCGTTTCGAAACCAACGAAATGGAGTTAATTTATTTCGGTGATCGCTATTCATACCTCATGCCTCATGTGGCACGCACCTTTCACAATGCATTGGATTTTCACAAACAACACTGGAATTACGACCACAAAAAAACCTATGTAGTACTCACTGATTTTGAAGATGATGGCCATGGAGGCGGCTTGGTGATGCCATTCAATATGATCATTCTGGGCATTTCGCCTTTTAATTTTGCTTTTAGTATAACGCCTTCCAACGAGCGCTTTCAGTGGCTTTTTGCCCATGAACTAACGCATATCACCATGGCCGACAAACCCAATAAAACCGATATGTTTTGGCGCAAAGCTTTTTTGGGAAAGGTAATCCGCGATGAGCTGCACCCTTTGTCAGCAGTTTATAGCTATCTGACCACACCACGCTGGTATGCTCCCCGATGGTATCATGAGGGCATCGCTTGTTATCTCGAAACCTGGACATCAGGAGGCATTGGAAGGGCTTTGGGACCATACGACGAAATGTATTTCCGCAGTATTGTTAATGAAGAATTGCCCATCTATTCAGTGGTTGGGCTTGACACCGAGGGGTCAGCGATAGATTTTCAGGTAGGTGCTAATTCTTACCTCTACGGCACGCGCTTTGTCACTTATCTGGCTCACCAATATGGAAACGAAAAAGTTACAGAACTTTACGACAGAACCGACGACAGCAAAGCATTTTACGCCCGGCAATTTAAAAAAGTGATGGGAAAACCCGTGAGAGAGATATGGCAGGAATGGACAACTTATGAAAGGGAATTCCAGACAGAAAATCTAAAAACCATCAGGGAATATCCGCTGAGCGATTTTCGACCGGTCACCCCAGAACCTTTGGGCAGCGTTTCTGCAGTGGGATATGATGCTGAAGAACAAAAAATATTCGCAGCCATCAACCATCCCGGAGACATTTCACATATTGCAGAGTTGGACTTGAGAACAGGTAAAATCAGGAAGATAGCAGTGCTCGACTCCCCTATGCTCTACACTGTCACATTCTTGGCCTATGATGCTGAACAAAAACAAATTTTCATTTCGGAGCAAAACACCAAATACCGCAGCCTGGTGCAAGTAGATGTGGCTTCTGGCAAAAAGAAAACGCTGATTAAATATGCACGTACTTCCAACTTTACGTTTAATCCTGTCGATCGAAGTTTATGGGGCGTAAGGCACGATAATGGTTATGCCACGCTTGTTAAAATTCCGGAACCTTACTCCGAAGCTATTCCCATGTACACAACTGAATTTGGGCGATCATTGCTCGACCTGAATGTTTCGCACGACGGCACACGCCTAATCGGGACACTCACTGGCATCCGAGGCGAGCAGTCGGTGATAATGTTTTACCTTAACAAGCTTGAAGACGGGATAAAAGATTTTGAAACAGTTTATAAATTGGATGACAATACCCTCACACAATTCCGTTTTTCGAACGACGACCGCTACCTCGTCGGAACATCTTATTTTACAGGTGTTTCAAATATCTGGCGTATATCACTGGATACCAAAGATTTTGAACTTTTGTCTAATGATGAAACCGGACTTTTTTCGCCACAGCAGATTGGTAACGACTCACTCTTTGTGCTTAAATTTCACCGAAACGGTATGCAGCCCGGAATGATTCCTATAAAAGTAATAGAAGACGCTAATGCCATCTCTTATATGGGTAATCTGGTTCACGAACAAAGCCCTGAGGTAAACGAAATATCTTTGCCACCAGCATCCCAAATAAACATCGATTCGTTAACCATAAAAGAAGCAAGCTATGTGCCGATTAAAAACATGTCGCTTGCAAGCGCCTATCCTGACATTGCTGGGTACAAAGAAACTATTGCTTTAGGATATCGCCTCAACTGGCGCGACAGAATTGGCCTTTCGAGCCTTATGGCCTTTGTAGGGACTTCCGCCTGGAGTAATTATCCCAACAAACAAAAATTTCATGGGGAATTAAAGTGGAATTATTGGCAATGGAGTTTTAACGCAACTTACAATAAAACTGATTTTTACGATCTTTTTGGCCCCACAAAGCGAAGTCGCGCAGGTTATTCAATTGGAATTGGATACAAAAAAAACTTCTCTTTGGAATCGCCTTTTAAGTGGTTTTACGGATTCGATGTAACGCATTTTGGCGATCTGGAAGTATTGCCACAATTCCAAAATATTGCTACCCCGGTAAAAAACTTTCAAAGCATATCAGGAGAAATCGGAACTTCTAAACTTCGACGCACCCTGGGAGCTGTGGTGGACGAAAAAGGATATTCCTGGACCATGACGGCATACAGTTACCTGGCCAGCGGAAACCTATATCCCTCCCTGATCTCCGAACAAAATTTCGGATTCCTGATTCCAGGTTTGCGCAACACCAGTTTCTGGATTCGAAATAGTGTGGGGCAGTCTTTTGGAAAGCGCGGCTCTTCGTTTTCCACTTTTTATTTTGGTGGTTTCCGAAATAATTATGTCGATTGGCAACAGCCGGAACAATACCGAAAAACACTTGCTTTTCCGGGAGTTAACATAGATGCTTTGAGTGCCCATAATTTTGTTAAAACCATAGGCGAACTCGATCTAAAACCCATCCGCCTGCGCGATGTTGGAGCTACATGGTTGTATCCAACCTATATAAAGAGTTCCTTGTTTAGCACCCATTTGCTCATGAATCCGGATGATGACCCCAGCCGTCGCAATGTGTTCAATGCCGGAGCGCAAATAGATTTGGAGTTGGTATTATTTTCTTACCTAAAAACTACCTGGTCAGTAGGATATGCATGGCAATTTGAAGCTGGAAATCTTCCACAACAGGAATGGATGTTTTCAGTGAAATTACTGGGAAATTAGCTCTAATCTGCTGTGTTTTGAATTCAGCAATAATCAAGCAGATTTTTGTCATTTTGTAACCTTGAAAATCTGTTTACTATTTTTAATACTAAAACAGCAATTGATTTATAAAAATGATATTCAGTTTGTTAAAAGTTTTTAACCTGATATTTCCAAAACTTTCAGGTAGCTGTGAAAGAATTATTATATTTGTGACCTATGAATTATTAAAAAATAATCATCTAATAAAAAACCGTTATGAAGATTAACCTGCTAAAGAAATCATTGTCGATCATGCTTATGATTGCTTTAATTTCGGGATGTAACCAGGCACCAACCAGCAATCAAAGTGAAGAAAAAACTGTTGAAACCTTTGACGAACATGCATTTAAGGATGACATTAATACGATCATCCAAAACTCACCCAAAGGCATCGATGTAGTTGACTTTCTTAATGATGTGGGAGCATCTTATATTTTCGACCTTACTTTACCCCTGACAGAGGTGGATAAATATGAAACATCAACCAGAATTTCCCTGTCCATTGGAGCTTATGCCATGGATATGATTTATGCCAACACTTACAACAGAGGCGATGTAGCCATTCAGTTGAGTGATTTACTAAAGCTACAGGCCGGGAAACTTGGTCTTGAATCTTCACCTGAAAATAAAGTATATTTCGAACGGATCAAACAGAACGAAAACAACAGCGATTCTTTATCCTTTTATATGGATAAAATCTGGAATAATTTCCATCAACAAGGTGCAGAAAGTGACATGCCAGATACTTATGCACTGATATTTGTTGGAGGAAATGTGGAAGCACTTTACTTGTTAAGCCAGTTAACAGTATATGCCAAAGACAATCAAAAAATGTTGGATTACTTTGCGCAACAAGGCGAACTTGCACATGGCATGCTACAACTACTCGAAATCCTCTCAGAAGATGAAGCAGTGAAACCATACTATGATCAGATGCAACCAATTGCAGGCTATTTTGCTGCTCATCAAAGTTTTACTGTAAAGGAACTTAACGAACTCGCTCCTATGATCGAATCGATCAGGAACGATATGTTCAACTAAAGACCGGCTGTCGTAAAGGCTTGTCGTTTATTCCAAAAGAATAGACAATAAGCCTTTTTTTGCAATTTGTTTTTTTTATTTGCGGAAGTATGAATGAAATCACGCTCAATGCACTGATTAATCTTTTTGCCATTTTTTCCGTTCAAACAAAGTCGGGAAAAGAAGATGCACGAGCCGCTTTTTCAAGCTATTTAAAACAGCAGCTCGGCATGGCTTCTTCAAACGAATACCTCAGTTTGTTTGATGAATTGATCGATCTTTATGGCATTGATGGTGAACCGATGATTCCGGTGGATATGAATCTGCAAGCCGAGCGCATTGCCACCAACCTAAAAAGCAGGCTCCATCATACAGAGCAAATAATGGTTTTTTTGCGTTTTTTGGAACTTTCGTACAGTGGAGACATTGAAAAGGGCGACAGCCTGATTCAAATAATTGCCGACACATTTGCTATCAGCCCCGAAGAAACAAAAAAATACAAACAATTTATTTTCCATTCAGGTGACGAACCCCTTGATTCGAGTGGTTTCCTTTTGATCAATGAGGCTGCTAAATCAAACAATCCAAAAGTTAAACACTTGCAGCGCAAGTCATTCGATGGCGAACTTTTGTTTTTGTATCTAAAGCCTGTAGGTCATTATATTTTCAATTTCAGCGGTAAAGAAACCATTTATCTCGAAGGGAATCAAGTGCTAACCAACCGTTTCTATGCTTTCAAAGATGGTGGCATACTGAGAGGCCCGCGTATTGAACCGATTTATTATGGCGATGTCGTTTCCGGTTTTTTTGATCAATCGCAAGCCGTTCCTTTCGTGCTTCGCGCTGAAGGCATCGATTTCAGATTTAAAAACAGCAGCAACGGATTATACGAATTTTCCTTCAGCGAAAGATCGGGGCAATTAGTGGCCATCATGGGAGGAAGCGGCGTAGGGAAGTCAACCTTACTCAATATCCTCAACGGAACGATTCCAGTGGATAAAGGTCACATTTTCATTAACGATTTGGATATTCACATCCATAAAAAAGAAATTGAAGGATTAATAGGCTTCGTACCACAGGACGACTTGCTTTTTGAGGATCTTACTGTTTGGGAAAACTTGTATTATAATGCCCGTTTGTGTTTTGATGGCTTCACCGAAGAGCAAATCAATAAGCGTGTAACCAATGTGTTGCAAGAATTAGAACTGTTTGAATTTAAAGACCTTAAAGTTGGAAGTCCGCTAAAGAAAACCATCAGTGGCGGTCAGCGAAAAAGGTTGAATGTAGCCCTCGAACTAATCCGCGAGCCATCGATTTTATACGTTGACGAACCCACTTCGGGACTATCTTCGATGGACTCAGAAAAAGTAATGCTTTTGCTAAAGGAACAGGCACGAAAAGGCAAAATCATCCTGGTAAATATTCACCAGCCTTCCTCAACTATTTTCAAACTTTTCGATAAGCTCTGGATCATGGACAAAGGCGGACGACCTATTTATACAGGCAACCCGCTCGATGCCATTATTTATTTTAAATCGGCAATAGGACATGTGAATGCCACTGAATGTGAATGTCTTCAATGTGGCCACGTAAATCCCGAGCAAGTGCTCGAGATCGTGGAAACCAAAAAAATTGATGAATCGGGTTACCTGATGGCTGAGCGCTATTTTTCGCCAAACGATTGGTATCAACTTTATAAAGAAAAAATAGAACCCAGACAAACAGCTGTTAATTTTAGGGATGTTGAAAACCCCAAATCGGAATTTCATAAACCTAAACGACTAAAACAGTTTTCGATCTTTTTGCAACGAAATTTTCGCATCAAGCTTACCGATAAGCAATATTTACTGATCAACCTGATTGAAGCTCCTTTACTGGCGGCCATTGTGGCCTATTTTACAAGATTTTCGCTGGACAACAACTACATCCTTTTGGAAAACAAAAACCTGATTTCCTACTTATTCATGTCGATTGTTGTGGTATTGTTTATGGGGATGAGTGTGAGCGCCGAAGAGATTATCAAAGACCGAAAAATCCTACAGCGGGAGTCGTTTTTAAATTTAAGCAGGTTCAGCTACCTTAATTCAAAAATTGTATTTCTACTCTTACTTTCTGGCTTTCAAACACTTACTTTTGTTTTGGTGGGTAATTACATCCTGGGCATCCACAGCATGAACCTTGCTTTTTGGATGGTGCTTTTTTCAGTGGCAGTTTTTTCTAATATGCTGGGGTTAAATATTTCTTCTGCATTCGACTCAGTGGTAACCATTTACATTCTTATTCCGCTTCTGTTGATCCCGCAAATTTTACTTTGTGGTGTGATCGTCAAATTTGATGATTTACAGGACAAAAAAGCTGATAAAGATGCGGTGCCATTGGTGGGTGAGTTGATGGTTTCGCGCTGGGCATTTGAAGCACTCACGGTAGAGCAGTTTAAAAATAACCGCTATATGGTGCATTTCTTTGATGTAGAAAAAGAAATGGCACGTTCAAGATACCTGACTGATTTGTTAATTACTGAATTAACTGGCCGTATCGATCAAATAACTGGATTTATCAATACACAAAAACCTGAAGATGAAATAATAAGCAAGTTGAATATTGTGCAGAATGAAATAAGAAAACTTCATGAAAAACATCAATTGCCGGCTTTTGCTGAGATCGACAAATTGGTTTTAGGTAGCTTTTCTCCTGATGTTGCAGCTGCAACCAAGCAATATTTACAAAAACAAAAGAATGATTTAAGCAGGCGCAATAATGCTTTAAGAAAAGAAAAAGACAAAATTGTACGTCAATTAAATCAGGGAAAGGAAAAGAATTATCTGTTTGTGCTCAAGCAGCAACACCATAACAAAGCACTTGAAGACTTGGTTATGAATGCTGGAACTAATGAGTTTTTTCGGGAGACTAACAATGGCATCATGCAAAAGATCGCACCTATCTACAAAAAGCCTGATTTCACTAATGGCCGGGCTCATTTTTTGAGTGCAGAGAAAGTAGTTGCAGGCCTTGCTATTGATACATTGGTTTTTAACCTGGGCATTATCTGGCTGATGAGTCTTGTGCTTTACATGGCTTTATATTTCGATTGGATACGAAATGTGATAAAGAAAATAGGACGAATCAAGTTGAAAGCATAATTATTGAATTAACTAATTGATTATATTTGTCCAACAGTAAAGTATTTACTAACAAATCACCTTAAAAAGGAAATAAAAGCTATAAAATACATACAGATGAAGCTAAATTTTACCGAAGCAAATAATTTTAAAGTTGTCGAAATCAATGGCCGTATTGATACAATCACAGCACCAGATTTCGAAAATGGCGTCATGAAATTGATGTCAGAAGGAGTTACCAATCTGATCTTCGACTGCAGCAAACTCGATTATGTAAGCAGCTCAGGATTAAGGGTGTTTTTAATGGCACAAAAAAAAGTATCTGCCAATAAAGGACAACTTAAAGTATGTTGCCTACAGCCATCCATCAAGGAAATATTTGATATCTCCGGATTTTCACAGATTTTTACTATTGAAGAAAATATTGAATCTGCTTCAGCAAACTAGTGAAGTTTCTTGGGAACATGTAAAATCTCCTGTTTTCAGTCAGACTAAAACCATTCCTCATAATGGAAACATCAGGTGAAACAAAAAAGGTATTGTTAGTGAACCAGTTAAAAGAGCTGAAAACTATAAATCAATACCTTGAGGAGCTTTCGGGTAAGTGGGATTTATCATTACCATTTACCATGAAGCTAAATCTTGTTTTAGAGGAGGCCTTCACCAATATTGTTAATTATGGTTTTCCGGACGACAAAACCCATGAGGTAACACTTATTTTTGAAAAACAAAACGACAGCTTGTTTATCAGCCTGATCGATGATGGTGTTCCTTATGATCCTACACATGCTTCCGATCCTGACATCAATCTATCTGCCGAGGAAAGAGAGATTGGAGGGCTTGGAATTCATCTGATCCGAAAAATGATGGACAAAGTTACTTACCAGCGCGTAGGTGAAACCAACGTACTGAAAATGGAGAAAACCATCACTTCAAGCTAATAAATTGAATCCATGATTGTTTCTATTAAATAACTGGCCAAGTTTATATTAGCGTCTTCAATCAAAAAAAATCCTGAACTTATTAAGCTTTCGCACAAGATTCGATTTTTTACTGCCGGATAATAAAAGTATAAGTAATCGTACCTTTTTGAAGATCTGCCGCAGAGGGGTCTTCGCTAAAAGTAGATTTAAGTGCTGCCCGCACAGCAATATTACGTAATTCGGGATCGATGATAGTTGTACCTTTTGGGCTTACAACAGCACTTTTTACAATACCTTGCCGGTCAACCCAGATATCCACTACCACATCGCCTTGCTCTCTGAATTTTTCTGTTGGCTTTTCAAGGTATTTGGCTCCGCGGCCACCCAGGCTAAATGCCGGTCCGTCGCCTTTACCACCCTGACCATCATAGCGTTTCACATCCCGAAGCCCCTCCGGACGCCCCTGATCTCCAGCTTGTCCGGTAATGCCTTCCGATTGAGGAGACTGCCCGGCAGCGCCTTTAAAAAGTGCCCGCTCATTAACTACAGGCTTGGGATCTTCTTCCTTAACAGGTTCCGGTTCTTCCTGCGGTTGAACTTCCGGCTCGGGTTGCGGCTCTGGCTCCACTATTTCCTCCTCTTTTATGGGTTCCTCTTGCTTTTCCTCTTCAACCTCTTCTATCTGAGGAACTTCTTCATTATCAGCCGTTACGATCTCTTCTTCAATAACTTCCTCAACAGTTTCCTGAACCGGAGGAGGCGTTACCTGAGCAACTTCCTGCATGGGTTCATCTGGTTGAATCAATCCCATTCCCTGATCGGAGTAACCTAAGTCTACTTCAACGCCTTCCTCGCCTGGAAGCGGCAAAGGCGTGGTTAAAGCCATAAAAAGCAAGGCCAGCAAAAGTACTGAATGGAAAACAATTGTTCCAATCAATGCCCTTCTGCGATCCTTGTCTTTGAGTATTTTCATTACTTTGCTGAAGTTGCCAATATCACTTTATGCTTCTGTCCGGTTTTCTGATTGATTTCGTTCACTGCATCAATCACTTTAACCACATACTGCACAGCAACAGTTTTATCAGACCGCAGCACTACGGTAGCTTCCCGTTCGCCCGCAATACCTGATGCAAGTCTGCGCTCCAGATCATCAGCATTTACGCGGCTTTCGCCAACAAAATACTGGTTATTCTTATCGATATAAACCGTTATTGTTTGCTTGGCCATTGTTTTGCTTTTGCTGGAAGGCAATAAAAGCTTGATGGCATTCGGAGCAACGAGTGTTGACGTCAACATGAAAAAAATCAGCAACAAAAACACCAGATCCGACATAGATGCCGTGCTGAAATTTACATTGCGTTTATTTCTGGTTTGAATAGCCATAATCTGTTTCTTTTAGCGTGCTGGTTCGTGCAATACATCCATAAACTCTGTGGCACGTGCTTCGAGCAGGTAAACCAACTTTTCGATCCTGGAAACTAACACGTTATAAAATATATAAGCTAAAATACCAACAATCAAACCCCCAATGGTAGTGATCATTGCCTGGTAAATTCCGGAGGAAAGTAAAGCAATATCGATATTGTTTCCGGCCATCGACATATCATAAAATGCCCTTACCATTCCAATAACCGTGCCCAAAAAGCCAAGCATGGGAGCTGCCCCAGCAATAGTAGCCAAACCTGCCACACCTTTCTCGAGCTTGCTCACCTCAAGTTTTCCTACATTTTCAATTGCTGCATTGATGTCATTTAAAGGTTTGCCAATACGTGACAGCCCCTTTTCGATCATCCTCGCAATTGGTGTTTGGTTATTTTTACAAAGCGCAACGGCAGCATCCAGTTTTCCGGCATAAATAAACTCACGGATATTGTTCATAAAGTGCTTATCCTTTCCGGAAGCCCTTGTAATAACCAGGTATCTTTCGATAAAAATATAAACGGCAATGACCGAAAAAACGCCTAAAACAGCCATAATCCATCCACCTTTCATGGCCAAGTCAAGTATTGAAAGTCTGAGTTCGCCTTGCTCGACTTCGAGCGCCGCACCACCCAGATCGTTGGCAGCTGATTGTACCTGCAATAAAAAAGCTGTGAGCATAAGTTAAATTTTATTGTAAATGTATTTTTATTTTTCCTTCGAGCGGGTAACTACTCCCATCAATTATCAACTTTATCTTGTTAACATAACTGGTTTTCGTCTGCTTTAGTATATTTTCTAACCATAGAAGGACTCCAAAAATTCCCGCTGCAGCTATCAGAAGAGGCGCCTGTAGCGGATGCCAGCACATTGACTTCGTTCCGGCTTTTTAAAACTCCAAGAAAAGCAAATATCAAAGCTTCCTTGAAATTAATTAGCAATTCATCTGCAACAATAATTTCTGCCTGCGATTGCTCTTTTAATTGCTGAATCAAGTAGGTGTTAAGCGCTCCTCCTCCACTCACCAAAACTTTTTTAACATCCAGCCTGATTAACTCAGTAACGATGCGCATCACAAGATGCTGTAGATAAGTATGTGAAAGGTTTTCAGCTTGATCTGAATAATCAGAAAGTAATGGCTTTAGTTTGGTTTCAAAAAACTCCCTTCCCAAAGATTTTGGATGTGCTTTTTGGAAATAGTCATCTCTTTCAAGCGCTTCAAAAAGTGATGGAATAAGTTTACCGTTTTTTGCCAGGGCGCCATCATAGTCCATCTCAAGACCTTTAATACCAGCAATATAATTTAAAGCTTGATTGGCGATACAAATGTCATAAGCTATTCGTTTTCCATTGCGTTCAACTGAAAGATTAGCGATTCCCCCGATGTTGAGACAGCAATCATAATTAGAAAACAAAAGCCGATCACCAATAGGGACCAATGGCGCTCCCTGACCTCCCTTAGACACATCTTCGGATCTGAAATCGTTAATTACGCGCAAACCACAGGCATCAGCCAAAGTTTGTCCATTTCCTATCTGTAAGGTAAACTGCTTTTCTGGCTGATGGAAAATGGTATGCCCATGCGAAGAGACAAAATCCGGTTCGAGATGATTCTCCGTAACGAAGTGCTTTACCTCATTACCCAGAAAACTGCCATAATCTCTATCAAGCATTTCAATTACTGCCTTGGAGGAATTGTAGGCTTCGGCCAACTTGATCTTCCAGAAATCAGGATAAGGTACAAAACGACTTGCCCTGATTGAATAGCTCCACATTTCGGATTCTTTTATAAACGCTGCTGCAACCAAATCAATCCCATCCAGTGATGAACCCGACATTAAACCGATGACCACATATTTCTTCTGTTGCATTACAGCAAGGGTAAAAGTTTCTCCAAACGTATTCCGCGGGAGGCTTTTATCAGTATATCATATCCTTTTGGGGCAGCGTCTTCGAATCTGCTGATGAGCTCTTCCACTTTATTTACATGGAGCCAGTCGTCGCCTGAATAAACCTTCCCAAACTCAGAGCCAACGAGAATCACATTTTTGAACTCCAGGTCAATCACCAGCTTCAGGATATTGGCGTGTTCGGACTCGCTTTCGCTTCCAAGCTCGAGCATATCGCCCAAAATGATCATAGAACGTTGACTACAACGTTTTGCAAAATTGATTAAAGCAGCCTCCATACTTGTTGGATTGGCATTGTAGGCGTCCATCAGCAGCTGGTTTTTATCCGTCTCGATAATTTGCGACCGATGGTTTGCAGGAACATATTTTTCGAGTGCATCTCCGATATCGTCCTTTGCTACATCAAAATAATTGCCAATGGCTATTGCCGCCATGATATTTTCGAAGTTATACTGCCCAACGATTTGGGTTTGAATCATTGCCTGACGTGTTTTGTATTCCCACACCACAGCAAGATACGGATCCTCAGCAACGAGTTCGCCATAAACTTCGGCCTTGTTGTCGTTTCCATAAGAGAAACGCTGAATATTAGCCGAAAGTCTATCCAACAATTCATTGCTCGTATTCACAAATAACTGCCCTTCATGATCGTCGATGTAGGCATAAAGCTCACTCTTGGCATTTATCACCCCGGTAATACCACCAAAGCCTTCCAAATGAGCTTTTCCAATATTGGTAATCAATCCAAAATGAGGCATCGCCAATTTGGATAAAGCTGCTATTTCGCCCTGATGATTGGCTCCCATCTCAATGACAGCCAGCTCGATATCAGCAGTAAGGTTTAGCAAAGTTAGCGGAACACCAATGTGATTATTCAGGTTACCCTGCGTAAAAAGCACCTCATATTTTTTCGATAATACGGTTGCGATCAATTCTTTTGTTGTTGTTTTTCCGTTAGAACCCGTGATGCCAATCACTGTGGCAGGCATTGCCTTTCGATGCATAACTGCCAGTTGTTGTAAAGCTTTTAAGGTGTCATCGACCACCCAAACCTTTGGATGATTTTCAAATTCAGTCGAATCAGATACTGCCGCAGCAGCACCATTTTCAATCGCCTGAAGCACAAATTGATTCCCATCAAAGTTATCGCCTTTCAGGGCAAAAAATATTGCTCCTTTGTCGAGCTTACGACTATCAGTACTCACTTTTCGCTGCTGCAAAAAAAGCGTATAAAGCGATTCCAATGTTTTCATAATAAAGGGTTAAAGTATGACAAACAAAAATACCCGATTTGCTGCTCACTCCATCAAATGGCGTGAATTATTCAATAAAAAAGCCCCATCAACTGACGGAGCTTTTCAAAATTCTTATTTAAAATTACCGACTAACCAGCGAGCTGCCAACTTTATTCATCGCACAGCGGAAACCTATTGAGCTTGCGGATTCATCTTCATTGAGGAAGCGTCGTGTTCCGGGACTTAAGTAATATGATCCGTCGGCCCAGGATCCACCTTTGTAAACGCGGGCTTTGTCGGAAATCAACGAAGTGACACCATATTCATACATCTGATTGGTCATCTCTTTTTGGTCTTCCGGAGGAGTTCCCCAGTCGTCCTGAATTGAAGACATAAAATCGCCGTCACCATAGTTAACATTGTAGCCACGACGGTAATTTTTGCGATTAGCAGCTTCTTCGGGAGTTACCTCAACATAAACCATCCGACCAAGTGAGTCTTTCTCGGCCAGGAAGCCGCTAGCATCACGTTTTTTGTTGGTAAAAATATTTCCCCTGAAAGGATTATAATCAGCAACATCCTCAAAGGTTAATGGACGATAAACGTCAAGCACCCATTCCGAAACATTACCTCCCATATTATACAAACCATAATCATTTGGCCAATATGAACCAACAGGAGCTGGCAAATCGGCACCATCATTCAGGCTGCCTGCAACGCCCATATAATCGCCTCTCCCTCTTTTAAAGTTAGCCACAAAACTCCCGTAAAATTTATTGTCGTCAGTTCTCAAACCATCACCATTCCAAGGATATACGCGTCTTTCAACTACACGCTCCTGCATGGTATTTCCAATCAGACCAATGGCAGCATATTCCCATTCTGCTTCGGTGGGAAGCCTGTATTTCGGTAATAGCAGACCATCTTCAAATCGTACATTACGAACACCAGTTCCACTTGGATCAAGATCTTGTTTTCCATCTTTTACCAAACCTTCGTATTGTCCGGCCAAATAAGCCTCTGTATTAAAATTATTTTCATTCTTCTGATCTGGATCAAAATCCAAAATACCAGCTTTTATCAGCAGCATTTCATTCACACGATCAGTACGCCAGTTGGCATAATCATTGGCTTGAAGCCAGGTTACACCAACCACAGGATAGTCGTGATAAGCCGGATGACGAAAATACACTTCCACCAGTGGTTCGTTGTAGGAAAGCCTGTTGCGCCAAACAAGTGTATCGGGCAATGCACGTTGCACTACCAACGGAAAATCCTGACCATAAACCCTGTTTAACCAGTAAATGTATTCCAGGTAATCCAAATTGCTTACCTCAGTTTGATCCATATAAAAACTGGAGACCGTTACCTGACGTGGCATATTATTCCATTCGTACAAAATATCTTCCTGCGTGGCTCCCATCATAAAGGTGCCGCCCTCTATTGCAATCAAACCGGGGCCGGTAATCTGCTCTTTCGACTCAGCCACCTCAAAACCTCCCATTTGGGGATCGTTATAATTCCAACCTGTCGTTTGAGAGGTCTCCTTATGACAAGCTGTGCCAACCAGAACGAGGACTCCAAAGACAAGTAAAGTACTGAATTTTGCTTTTCTGAACATGTGAAACTGATTTATTCTTTTTTAATGAACGTGTTACTAACTAAAAACCTGGTGATTTTATTGTTCGGACGGAACGTTTTTTTGGTGCCTTTAAGATACAAAAATCCCAGGCAAGTGAAATTTCGTGGGCTCCTCCCGTATTGGCACCAATTTCTGAAAGTGTGAAATCATAACTATAACCAATTCTAAAATTATTATAATTAATGCCTACCAACAACATTGCTGCGTCAATATTTTCAAATGCATGCCTAAACCACCCTCCAAAAACAAAGGGATACATATTTACATATACACCCGCATTCAACTGACTGAAAATTCCCTGGTTGACAAACATCACATTAGGCTCAATAGTAATGTCATCCTGCCTGTATCTTCCAAATCCTCCTTCTGTCAGGTTGATTACTGCACCAGCATGAACCGTTAATTTTAAATCGAGCGGAATAGATTCTGTTTCATAAAAGCCAAGCTGAGGTTGCGTAAGATGGTCAGCCGCAACACCAGCAAAAAAAGCATCTTCGTAGCCAAACAACAATCCGGCACCAAAATCCACGGTTGAAATCTGGTTGTTTTTAGGCATATCTTCATAAGTATCAATGTCATTAGGATCAATTTTACTTGCAAGCTGACTTGCGAAGGTAAGCTTTTCCCAGGCCAGTTTTTCCTGATAATAAGCTCCACGAACTCCAAAACTTAAATTAGTACTGGATGTTAACCGAAGCTGATAAGAATAATAGGCATTGATAGCAGTGCGGTTATAAGCGCCATCGCCTTGCTGATCGTTCATAACCATCAAACCATAACCACTGTTGATAGCAGCCAAACTTTGATCATAAGCGAGACTGTAAGTAACATAGGCATTAGAGACAGAAGGCCACTGGTTGCGGTAATTCAAGTTTAACCTTCCGCATTCAGTATTTCCGGCATAGGCTGGATTCAAATACATGGGATTAGCATAAAACTGCGAAAAAGCTGCGTCTTGCGCCCTTAGTGTAAGTGCCACGAAACCAGCTAAAAACACATTTAAAATTAAAACTTTCAATTGCAAGCGACCAAATTTGATTGAATTTTCGAGCCACAATGTTACAACGATTTTCTGAAATACCGAGTAAAAAGATGCCAAAAAGGTCTGTTAACAATAAATCTTGACACGCTGCGTTCAAGAATACAAAAAACATACGGCATGTTAGGTTATATAAAGCAGTCAACAAAACTTTTTTTCCTGCATTACGTTTCAGATAAAAATACTCGAATGAATCAACGATTTCACAAAAATCTAATCACTAAGATGATACCTGGTTTCGTCGTTGTGCTCCTATTGATAATGAGCACAACAATACAGGCCCAGATCATCGAAAAAATACCCATCAATTTACAGTGGAATCACCCTGATAGCTTGCATTTTAAAGGCTACGACAAACTTATCCGAATTCATTTCGACGGTGCTGTTTATGATGATATGATCTCTGAAATACCCTATTTTGTTAGTACCCTCCCCATTTTTGACGATCAAATAACCGTAGCAGCAAACCTTGGGCAGGAAATCTATGAACCGCTTCCGGACGAGCAAAAACAGCTTATAAAATCCACAGACTTAAAGGATAATTTTTCACTCGAAACAAAGCTTTTAATTGGTCAGGAAACCCCTTATTTGCAAATCATACTCAATCCGCTTCGCAATCATGAAGGACAATTGGAGCGCTTGCTATCGGCAACGGTAATTCTCGAAATTGATTATGATCCCGCAAATGCAGGCCGAAACACTACCCAAACAAGCTTTACGAATACCTCTGTACTCTCAAGCGGTAATTGGTTCAAAATCAGAGTTGCTGAAACAGGAGTTTATCAGCTCACAGTTGCTGAATTGCAGGAAATTGGAATAAACACCAGCACGACCGATCCCAGAAATCTCAGGATATATAGCAATGGTGGAGGCATTTTGCCCGAAGATAATCAGGTTTTTAGGCATGATGATCTGGTCGAAAATCCAATTTTGGTTGTAGGTGAAGAGGATGGTATTTTTAATGATAGTGATTATGTATTATTTTTTGCGTCAGGACCACTTAGCTGGTCCCACAATGCGGAAGATGGCATATACGAAAGAAATAATAACCCTTATGATAATTTTAGTTATTTATTCATCACAACGGATTTTGGACCTGGAAAACGCATTCAGGCAGCTGATATTCCTACAGGGCAAAGTAGCCAGGTAATCACAGCATTCCTTGATTATCGACTTCACGAAGTGGATGAATATAACCTCACCAATACTGGACGAACCTGGTATGGCGATCTTTTTGATGTGAATCTGACCAAAAACTTCCTTTTCAATGTTTCGGACGTGATGACCACAAGACCAGCCCACCTCAAACTCGAGCTTGCCGGCAGGGTGCTGCAAGGCAGTGCAAACTTCAATGTTTATGTGAACAACGATTTAAAAAGAACCCTGCCTATTGGTAATACTTCTGCAACCGGATACGATTTTGCCCGCGCAAACCAAGCTGCTTTTGAATTTGATCTTTCAGGAAACGCCATCGATGTAAAGCTTACTTACAACAGAAGCGTAAACTCAGCAAGAGGCTGGCTCGATTATATTACTGTTAACCTATGGAGAAACTTACGTTTTAGCGGCCCGCAATACCTATTTCGCAATTTTGAAACTTTTAATACCGGTACGGTTCACGAATACCAACTTGCCAATGCCGTTTCCGCGATTAAAGTATGGGATATTTCAGACCCTGTAAATGTGAAACAAGTAAATGGATCGCTCACAAATGGTCGGTTCACATTTAAAACAGAAGCGAATGTTGCCAGAAGCTTTTTGGCTTTTGATGGCACATCGTACCTAAAAGCAGAATTTGTTGAAGTGGTTGAAAACCAAAACCTGCATGCAGTCAGAAACATCGATTACCTCATCATCAGCCACCCCGACTTTTTGGATCAAGCCAACAGACTGGCAGAAATTCACAGAACGCAGAGTAACCTGAATGTTTATGTAACAACGCCGCAAAAGATATACAATGAATTTTCGTCCGGAGCCAAAGACATCACTGCAATTAGAGATTTCAACCGCATGCTCTACACCGAAAGCGCGCCCGGTCAAAAACTAAAATACCTGCTTTTGTTTGGCGATGCCAGTTTCGACTATAAAAACCGATCCGAAAGCATTTCTGATTTTGTGCCTACCTGGGAATCCAAGGAATCTTTAAATCTCGTAAATTCAATAGCAAGCGACGATTATTATGGCTATCTCGATTTTAACGAAGGTGGTAGCAATAGCAGTTTGCTCGATATCGGCATTGGCAGGTTTCCGGTAAGCACACCCGAACAGGCAACCCAAATGGTAGATAAAGTTGTTTCTTACCTTCGAAAGGATGAAGTAAATATGAAACCCTGGCGAAACTTCATCACTTTTGTTGCCGACGATGCCGACGCCAACCTGCACCTCGAAGATGCCGAAGATCTTTACAATTACCTCAATACAAATCAGCGAGCAATTAATTTCGACAAGATTTACCTTGATGCTTACGAGCAGGTTTCTACACCAGGAGGCCAAAAAGCACCTGCCGTTAATGAAGCCATAAACAGACGCATGGATAAAGGCACTTTGATCATGAATTACTCCGGCCACGGAGGCGAAGTAGGCTGGACAGAGGAACGCATATTGGAAATTGCTGATATCCAAGGATGGAGAAACAAAGATAAGCTTCCGGTATTTATAACGGCAACATGTGAATTTAGCCGCTACGACGACCACACGCGCACTTCGGCAGGTGAAATGGTTTTTCTTAATCCACAAGGTGGTGCCATCGGTATGTTTACTACGGCCAGGGCCACATATGCCTCGGCAAACCTGGCGCTGAATATGGCCATTTACCGTAATAATATGTTCGTAAAAGAAGGCGGCGAATACCCGCGTTTTGGTGATATCATCAGGCGTTCAAAACCCAATGGAAGCGCCAACGATCGTAAATTCGTTTTAATTGGCGATCCGGCTTTGCGATTGGCTTTTCCATCCTATTCGATCGAAACCACACACATCAACGGCAATATAAATGCAACGCGAATGGATACCCTCAAAGCGCTCGACCAGGTAGAAGTGAAAGGTTTTGTTGCTAACGAAAATGGCGAAAAAATGTCGGATTTTAATGGCGTGATCTTTCCTACTATTTATGATAAAACCAGCGTGATAACCACCAGAGGTGACGAAAACTCACAGGTAATATCGTTTGATCTGCGCAATAGTGTGATTTACAAAGGAAAAGCTGCCGTAGTAGATGGCGCATTTACTTTTAATTTTATGCTGCCAAGAGACATTGCCTATAATTATGGTGGCGGCAGAATCAGCTACTATGCTACTGATTATGAGCGGGAAGCAAATGGTTATTACGAAAATATCCTGATCGGTGGATTCAATGAAAATGCCGTGGTAGATGAAAATGGCCCTGCGATTAAACTTTTCATGAACGATACAACTTTCGTAAATGGTGGAATAACAAGTGAAAGCCCAACACTCCTGGCTTACGTTTCAGACGAAAACGGCATCAATACTACAGGCGCCGGTATTGGACATGATATCACTGCCAAAATTACCGGAGCTACAGAAACCACTGCCATACTGAATGATTACTACGAAGCCGAACTCGATAAAAGTACCTCAGGTATAATCAGTTATCCATTGAGCCATCTTACTCCCGGCGAACACAGCCTCACCTTGAAAGTGTGGGATGTTTTTAATAACTCCAGCGAGGCAACTATCCAATTTGTTGTAGTTGAGAGCGAACAGATGGTTGTTGAGAATTTGATGAATTATCCCAACCCTTTCATCGACGAAACTTTCTTTGTTTTTGACCATAATCAGGCCGGCCTAAACATGGATATCACCATACAGATCTTTGATATGAGTGGCAGACTGGTGAAGCAACTGGAAGGACAAATTGCTGGTAACGCTTTTCGTTCAGAACCTATCAGATGGAACGGAACCTCTGATTACGGACATAAACTTCCGAAAGGTTTGTATATTTACCGCCTGTTAGCAGTTAACGAAAAAGGACAGCAGGCAGAAAAACGTGCAAAATTGATTTTTTATCGCTAATGAAACATATTTATCGATCCTTATTTATAGTTTTCTTACTGGTTTTCAATCTGTTTAATAACGGATTGAAAGCCCAGACTACCGATACATTAAAGGTAAACTGGATGTCGCCGCAACCCATTCAACTGAAATCCGGTGTTCAAGCTTTTTTACCTTTTTTCGAAGATGCCATCATGCGGTACGAAACTGCAGGATTGCCCTGGCAGATTCAACCTCTTGACCTTACTGTAAATCAACGTATTATAAACCCTAAGCTTATCGTTATTAGTTACGATACGCTTAACAATTCCTCACAGCTCGCTGATCTCGATTTTGTTACCAATGACTTCCAGATCATCACAGAAAAACATGATTCACAGCATTATATACTTGTTTTACCGCTCAAGCGAATCGAAAATCAGTTTGTTCGGCTTACTAGTTATCAGATTCAATATGAGCTGGATGAGGACAAGCAACAAATGCAAGACGAAACACCTGAATGGAAGCCTAATTCTGTGCTTGCATCAGCTAACTGGATCAAAATTGCAACCACACAGGAAGGTGTCTATCGGATAACACCCGATGATTTGCAAATGGCTGGTTTGAATCCTGCAGATTTTGACCCGGCTTATTTTGCCCTTTTTGGCAATGGAAATACCATGTTGCCCGAAGAAAACCGCCTCGATCGACCTGATGACCTGCTCGAAAATGCGCTGGCCGCCTACGGTACAGAAGACGGCAGTTTTGATGCAGAAGATTACCTGCTTTTTTACAGCCCCGGTCCGGTTTACTGGCGCTACAATTTCTTTACCGGAAGATACGATCACCAGCTAAATTATTATAGCGACACCACTTATTTTTTCTTTACGCCTGACTATTCCCAAGCAGGCAAACGTATTAATTATCAGGAAGAACCACAAGGAAACACCGGACAATCAATAACAGCATTCCCTGATTACCGATACCATGAATTTGATCATGAGAGTCTCATCCTTTCAGGAAAAGAATGGTATGGTGAAATGTTTACTGCTGAAGATCCTTTGGCTAACTTTTCGTTTGAATTTCAAAACCTTAACAAACAAAAACCTGTAAGTCTGCAAATTCAGTTCGCAGGTAGATCTATTAACGAAGATTCCTATTACTCCGTAACTGGCAATGGATTAAACCTGGTAGATAGCACAAAAGTTTTCATACTTTCGGTGGATAACCCCATGTTTGCACGCGAGTTGACCAATACTGCACAATTTAATGCAGCATCAGATCAAATCACTATTGGGATAAACTTTCATGCGAATGCCAGTAGTTCGCGACTTTGGCTCAATTTTATCAGATTAAACGCTTTCAGAGAACTTGCTATAAATGCGGATCCACTATCGTTTAGGCTTCCTGCCGCTGATACACTTCCAAATATTGTTGAAATGCAAATTTCAGGAATTGATAATCAGCTGATTTGGGATGTAAGTAATTTGACAGACATCAAGCAACAACGCTATCGAAATACCTCTGGAACGGCAAAGTTTAAAACATATACTATTACCGAAAAACGCTGGTTTGCTTTCAATCAGAATCAAAGCCTGAATCCAGCATCCTTTTATCCGATTGAAAATCAAAACCTGCATCAAATTCAACAGGCTGATATGCTGATCATCACCCATCCTTTGTTTGAAAATCAAGCAAATGAGCTGGCTGCCATGCATCAAGAAATGGACCAGCTTGACACTAAAGTGGTTGATGCAACAAAAATTTACAACGAATTTGGAGGTGGAACTCCCGATATTACTGCCATAAGGGATTTTATCAGAATGGTTTATCTTAGAAGTAATGCAAACCTCAAATATGTTTTACTTTTGGGGGACGCTTCTTACGACTACAAAAATCGCCTGGCCGGAAACACGAATTTTGTTCCAACCTATCAAGCCAATTCCAGCCTGATTGAGACCCAAAGTTTTGTTTCCGATGATTATTTCGGCCTCATGGGAGCTGCCGAAGGTGGCTATATGAGTGGTATCCTCGATTTGGGTATCGGTCGTTTTCCGGTTGCTAATCAGGAAGATGCCGCTGTGATGGTTGCTAAAAACAAATATTACCTTCAAAAACAGTTGGAATTAGCTGGATCGTGGCGTAATAACATCACTTTTGTTGGCGACGACAGGGATAACAACCTGCATTTTGATCAGGCAGAAACGCTTTCGCGGCAGGTGGATACTGCACGGGCAAATATGAATGTGTCAAAAATCTACCTCGACGCCTATCCACGGGTCACAGTTGCAGGTGGTTACCGCTATCCGGAAGCCAGTGACGCCATGATGAAACAAATTACCGATGGTGCACTCATTGTTAATTACACCGGACATGGTGGCGTGAACGGATTATCTGATGAACGGGTTTTTACTATTTCTCATATCAACAGCCTCACCAATACGGATAACATGCCTTTCTTTATCACAGCAACTTGTGAATTCAGTCGTTTCGACAATCCCAATTTTGTTTCAGCCGGCGAGCAGCTTCTATTAAATGCTGAGGGCGGAGGCATTGGATTGATGACAACTACCCGATTGGCTTTTGCTCATTCCAATTTTGCCCTAAACAAGAAGGTTTATGGTGCCATGTTCGATCGTAGCGATGACGGTTTTAAACGCCTGGGTGATATTTTAAGGCTCAGCAAAAACCCAACAAGCAGCAGCATCTATAATTTTGCCCTGCTCGGAAATCCTGCCCTTAAACTGGTGTATCCAGAAAAAACAATTACCACAACCAAAGTCAATGATATAGCTGTTTCTGACAGGGAATTTCAGCTGCACAGCATGTCGGAGGTAAGCTTTGAAGGCGAAATTATTGGTGCCAACGGACAAACAGATACTGGTTTTAATGGCTATCTCTACCCCAAACTCTTTGACAAAAAAACAGTTTTCAGCACCTTAGGAAATGCATCAAACAGCCGTGTTTCGCCTTTTTCTTACTTTGATAAGGTGCTTGTTGAAACAAAGGTTACCGTAAAAGAGGGTAAATTCAGTTTTACCATCCGGCTGCCACGCGATATTGCCTATCAGTACGGACAAGCCAAACTTAGTTATTATGCTGTTGACACCATTGATTTTACTGATGCCACCGGCTATTTTAATAAGCTGGATATTGGCGGAACAGATCCTGATATCGTGCCAGATAACCAAGGACCTGAGATCAGTCTTTACATGAATTCACCCGCTTTTATACAAGGAGATGTTGTTGCTCCCGATAGTGATTTATGGATTTTTCTGAATGATCCACAGGGCATCAATCATCTGGGTAACAGCATTGGACGAGATATTGTACTTACAAAACTGAGTCCAAGCAATGAAAAAAGCATTCTGAATGAAGCATTTGAGCCAGTTGCTGACCATTTTGGACAGGGATGGATCAAAGTTCCGATGAAAGATTTGGAAAACGGAGAGCATATTCTTAGCCTCAAAGCATGGGATTTGCACAACAACTCATCCGAAGCCGAGATTCGCTTCTTTGTTGATCGAAAGGCGCAATTGTCGCTCAATCGGGTGCTCAACTATCCCAATCCTTTTGCGGATGAAACCGCTTTTGTTTTTGATCACAACAAACCCGGCGCACGTTTCGACTACCGCATTGATATTTATGCAATTGACGGGCGCTATATGGTTAGCCTCGAAGGAAATACTTCGGGCAACGGACAGCGCTCAGAACCAATCATTTGGAACGTGAGAGATCAGTTTGGTCGCATTATTCCTCCGGGGGTTTATGTATATCAACTCTTACTCACCGATGAAGAAGGAATACAAAGCACTGTTTTTCAAAGATTTATACGCACAAATAAATAGCTTGATTCTTAACAACAATATATCACACAAGAAAACGTTACTTTTGCACACAATTTTTTAGAACATTCACGCTAAATTTATGAAGCTTAAAACCCTTATCTTAGTTGCTCTGACCATTGTAGGTATGCAATCGCACGGGCAAGACAACAACTACAACTACAACAATCTTGCTGGCGGCAATTTAAACGTAATCACTACTGCAGTTCCTTTTTTGATCATTGCGCCTGACGCACGTGCCGGAGCAATGGGAGATGCAGGTGTTTCCAGTTCGCCGGATGTATATTCCATGCACTGGAATCCTGCCAAATATGCTGTTTTTGAAAAAGATATGAGCATTGGCCTTTCTTACAGTCCATGGTTGCGTAACCTGGTTCCGGATATGAACCTGGCTTATCTTGCTTTTCATAAACGCATCGATGATATGTCGGCTGTTGGAGCTACTTTGCGCTACTTCAGCCTGGGCGATATCACTTTTACAGATATCAACGGACAAGAACTTAACACCTACAGCCCTAATGAGTGGGCAATTGATGCAACTTATTCCCGAAAACTTACTGATAAACTTTCAGGTGCAGTAGCAGCCCGTTTCATCTATTCTAATCTCACACAAGGCCAAGTTGTTGGCGGTGGTGAGACATCGGCCGGCATCTCAGTGGCAGCAGATGTAGCCGTGTATTGGGAGGACGACGTAAATTGGTTTAGCGATATTGATGCTAAATTTGCCTGGGGTGTGAACATCTCCAATATAGGTAATAAACTGGGCTACAGCGAAGCCAAAGCCAGCATAAAAAAAGATTTTATTCCAACAAATCTGCGTTTTGGACCTACACTTACGCTCGAACTGGACGACTATAACAGCCTGGCTTTTTCTGTTGATGTAAACAAATTATTGGTTCCTACCCCTCCCATTTATCAACGAGATAGTTTAGGAAATCCTGTGCCGATTCCGGGCACCGACAAATTCGAAATCGCAGCCGGAATGGATGATGATGTTTCTGTTGTAGGCGGTATGATTCAATCTTTTTATGATGCCCCCGATGGCTTTAGCGAGGAAATGCGTGAGCTGAGCTTTGCCGTTGGAACAGAATATTGGTACAACAAAGTTTTTGCGCTGCGCGGAGGCTTTTTCTATGAAGATAAATCCAAGGGAAATCGTAAGTTTTTCACTTTAGGTGCCGGCCTCAGGTACAATGTATTTGGCCTTGATTTCTCCTACCTGATCCCGATTGATTCCAGAAATAATCCCCTGCAAAATACCTTACGTTTTGCCCTTACCTTCGACTTGGGTAATGCCGGCAGTGCGAAATAACAGCAACAAAAGAACATTGACAAGCCGCCTGATCCAGATTTCAGGTGGCTTTTATTTTTCTGCTTGAACGTAACTTTCCTCCGGAAAATTTACCAGAAACAAACTTTGTGTAGCCCTTGTAAATGCAGTATAAAGCCACCTGAAATCATTGCGATCGGCTTGTTCTTTCATACCCAAAAAGCCACCATCCACAAACACTTTTGGCCATTGTCCGCCTTGCGTTTTATGGCAGGTAAGTGCGTAAGCAAACTTAACCTGTAAGGCATTGAAATAAGGATTTTTCTTCATCTCGGCCCATCTTAGCCTGCGTGAGCCGATATGGCTGTAATCCTCTTCGACTTTGGCAACAAAATCCTGAAAATCTTTTTCGCTAAGCGATGGCCCTTCAGCCATCAAAGTATCCAACATAATTTTCACAGAAAAAGCAGGACTATCAGGATAGTCAACCAAACTTATCTCGACATCAGCAAAATGAAGGTCGTACAAATCTTCATACTGATTTATTCTGTTGATCACGGCCAGATCGCCATTGGCAATAAACCCACCCTGCTCGCCGGCTTCGAGCCAGAAATAGTTGTTTTTTACAACCATCAACAGATCGCCGGCTGCCAATTCGCTGTCCCTGCCCAAAATCCTATAACGTACCTCCTGATTAAACCGGTTTGCACGTTTATTCGAACGACAGATAATTACAGCTTCGTTAAAATCGCGTGATCCAAAAGCCTGCTGAAGCAACTCCTCGAAGTTCTCGGGAGCCACCTGAATCACATCCTGAAACGGGTTAAGATTAAACACAGGAAAATCAAACAAATCCAGATTCAGCCTGTTGCGTAAGCTTGTGGCATTCGATAAAATGCCAGAATCAAGACTTTGACGCATCACATCCTGCAACTCGAAACTGGCCGTAGTGATAGGATACGCAGCTTTTAAGAAATTAAAATCCAGGGCAGGACTGGTTTCCAAGCCAACAGGAGGCAGCTGCGCCTGGTCACCTATCAGCAAAAGTTTGCACTGCTCACCTTCGAAAACATAATCCATCAGATCATCCAAAAGGCTGGCCGATGAACCAAATTGGCTATCGCTTCCCGAATCGCTGATCATCGATGCCTCATCTACAATAAAAACTGTTTTTTTGTGCTTGTTTACCATTCTTTGCACTTTAACCGAACCATCTGCCATAGTAGCACGCTGATAAAGCTTACGATGAATTGTAGCAGCTGCTTTTCCGGAATATTGATTCAGCACTTTTGCAGCGCGGCCAGTAGGCGCCAGCAACACAAAACGAAGCCCGATTTCAGGTAAAACTTCGACTAACATACTTACTAAAGTCGTTTTACCAGTTCCGGCATAACCTTTTAAAAGGTACGTTGGGTGGTCTTTCTGCGAAAGCAAAAAAGCAGAGAGATGGCGCAAAACGACCATTTGACCAGCAGTTGGCTCAAAAACAAAATGCCTGAGCATGAGCTGGAAAAGCTTTGCCCTGTCCATTATCAGAAAGGATATCCGATTCCAAAATTCCAGACTATATCGTTCATTTTCAACTCATCAACCCTCCATCGATCACCACTGGGGCGGGCAGGATCTCTTAGAGGAAGCGCGGCATCGAGTCTGAAAATAAAAAATGAAAAATCGAACCTGAAGCCAAACCCTGCATCTACGGCTAACTCCTGATAAAAATTATTGAAATCAAAACGTCCACCGGGCAGGTAGCTGTTTTCATTTTTCGTCCAGATATTACCAGCATCAGCAAATAGAGCACCCTTGAAAAATCCTGCAATCGGAAAACGATATTCAAAACTTCCTTCGAGCTGTATATCTCCAATACGTTCAACATTATCTGTTCCGCTATAACTTCCGGGACCAAGCTCGCGAAACACCCAGCCACGCATTCCATTTGCGCCACCGCCATAAAAACTCCGCTCAAAAGGCATGTCAGCAGAATTGCCATAAGGCAGACCAAAGCCTACCAAAACCCTAAATACCAATTGATTGCTTCTGGTGAGCATAAAATATTGCCGAAAATCGAAATCAAAACGTAAAAACTGTGCATACCGGATTCCCAATAACTCAGCATAATCTACCTGTTTACTAATTAAGGGTGTTTCATTGAACAGCGAAAGTAAGTTGCCGGAAGATTCAATATTTGCCCTGAAATAGGAAAAGTTTTTAACCTTATTGATATTCTGATTGTTAAAAACAAAACTATAGCGCGCCCCAAAGATTAGGTGATTTGAATACTGATCCTTAATACGTTGGTTAATTTCCTGATCAAGAATCTGCTGAAAAGCAGCAGAGGGTCTTACTTTTACGGAATTCAGGTTAAAAGGTGTGAAAATATGCTGCACAGTGTTTGACGTCATCCAGTCGTAACTAACGGTTGCTTCTGTTATATACCGGTCGTAATTGGATCGGATTTCGGAGCTATAGCCCAAGTTAAAAGAAGTTTTTGGTTGATATTCAAGCACGAAATTCCTCAATCTGACAGGACTCAAGAACCGCGGCACGATCAAATTCGCATTCACCCCAAATTCGTAAGTATTAAAAATCGAAGCCTCTGAGGATGGGTTTTCATTGTTTCCAACAACGCTCACGCGCTGTGCTTCGCCTCCTCCGCGCAAACTCAGCCGAAAAAGCTCAGCACCTCTGAATAAATTCTTGTTCGAATATACTAAACTGCCTCTAAGGCCAAGGTCTCCGGCTGAATTCGTTCCTTCCACTTCAATAGCATAGGCATGAACCTTCGATCTTTGCAGTTGAATCGTAACATCCAAAAAACCAGAATCAGCTTCAGGAGGATTAACGATTTGAAAATCAATATTAGTGATTGCAAAAATCCTAAAACTCCCTAATCCCCTGTATGTTTGTTTCAGCTTTCTGAGACTAAACGGATCATTCTCATGTATTTGAACAACCTGACCAAAAGTCTGAGGCCTGATGCGAGGATCTCCTGCACTATAAAAATACATAGCATAAGGCTTGCGACCACTGCCAGCAGAAAGTTCCAGTTTCACACTGTCAGTGGGTAGTAATCCAGCCTGTCCCGGAATGAAATTAGGAAATACAGCAACTTTATTGATAAAATAAGGTTTGTGTGCCTGAGTTCCTGCATCTGTATTAACACTATCAATTAAAAGCTTCACATCCATTGACAGCTGGTTGAAGTTGCTGTCAACTTCAAAATAGATAAAGTCGCGCGAAAAAGCATAAAACCCATTATTTTTCAAATAATCGGTTATTCTGTCACGTTCTGCATCCATTTTATACGCATCGTAGTTAACACCTTCACGGAGTTCAGCTTGCTCACGCAAAGGTTTTACCCATTTGGCCAAAGCAGTATCTTCGATTGTATAATCATAATTACGAATTTTATAAGGCTTTCGTGGGTTAACAGTATAAAGAACATCAGCCTTAAAGCGCTTTATTTTAGCGCTACTTTTTACATCAGCGTTAAAATAACCAAGGTTACGCAAATAACGTTCCATTTGGTCAGCACCAGTATTGGAGAGGCTTTTTTCGTAATAAATTGGCTCCTTCCCTACATGCTCATTAATCCATTTCCAAAATTTACGATCGGTTTTTTTAATCGTTTTGTAATATACCCACAGGGGAAAACGTGTGCCAAAAATTTGTTTATTAGACCGTTGACCAGCAAATGCTGCAAGATCAGATTTAGTAAAAGTCGTTTTTTCGTCCTTTTTATGCTGGATCTCCACCACATTTTTGGTTACGAGGTATTTACCATCGGGAACCAATCTGCGCGTGCTGCATGATTGCACCAGCAGCGTGACCATCAAAAACAAAACAAATTTGAATACTAACTTCATTGTGAATTAAAAAGCAAAAGTAAAGGAAATTTCGGCAAAAACACCTTGATGCTTTTGCAGATACGAGCTGACAAAATATTTTCGGAATGCTTTTTGCTAAGTGCTTCTCATGCAGTCGTCAGAAAAACAAAGATTAAGAACCAGTATTTTCATCCCATCACTCTTTTTATTAGTGATGTGGCTCGTTGAGATTTCTGAAACTTTCTTCCCTATTAATTTGAATTTTTTGGGTATTACCCCGCTGCAAATCCATGGACTGCCGGGTATTGTCCTCTCACCATTTTTACACGGCGACTGGAATCATTTGATGGCCAACTCTGTTCCGGTATTCGTGTTGACTGCTGCGCTCTACTATTTTTACCGCACTTTGGCCACCGAAATCCTTGTGCTAACAGCTTTGCTCAGCGGCTTATGGGTTTGGCTTGGGGCAAGAAGTGGTGTGCATATTGGTGCAAGTGGATTAATTTACGGATTGGCTGTTTTTCTGATGTTCAGCGGATTTTTCAGACGCGAAAATCGGCTGATGGCACTCTCGTTTATTGTGGTGTTTTTATACGGAAGCCTTATTTGGGGCATTTTCCCTGAGCTCTTTCCAGAAAAAAACATTTCCTGGGAAGGACATTTAAGTGGTCTCATTGCCGGCTTGGTACTTGCCTGGTTTTACCGCAAAAAAGGCCCGCAGCGAAAACAGTATTCCTGGGAGGTTGAAGAAGAAGACGAAGAAGCGGTGGACGAAACCGATGGCTCGAGCCACGACACAAGATCGCAGTCAGAAAAACCTTATTGGGATATTCCACAGCCCGATAAGGAAGACCTGAAAGTAGTGTATCGTTTCAAGAAAAAACACTAGCTTAAACGCTTACTATCGCGCATCAGCAAGCGATCATAAGCAAAAAGCAGCAAGGCTGTTGCCAAACCAATACCAGTAAACAACCACCAAATATCAGCTGGATGATAAGTATCCCAGAGGTAGTTTGTCAGCTCCGGAACACTCATATTATAGGCTCTGGCTGCTTCAAAAAATAATTCATTTTGAGTGAAACTATCTGATATTTCTGGCATACCGATCCCCTTGGAGGTCATATCCTGACGCAACAGAAAAACCTTATCCGACCAGCTTCCATAAACAGGTCCTGAAAGCAAACCCGCAAAGAAATTACCACCCGACATTGGCAAAAATGAACAACCCATATACAAGCCTACCCTATCAGGAGGGGCAATACGACCAATGTATTCTGTGATTTTTGGTGAACTGGCCATCTCGCCAAAGGCAAAGATCAGGATAGAGAAAAACAGAAAAAATGCGTTGTTAAACATAAACGTTAATCCTATTCCAATTGACGCAATTACAATTCCAACGATCATAGCATTAATAGGCCTCAATCGCATCACAACACTCGATACAATCACCTGAAATACAACAATATAAAGTGCGTCAATATTTAAGATCATCTCTGGATTTACTGTTCCCTGGGGTGTGCCAAAAATATTGGCCAAAACGGGTGAAATATCTGCCAGCCACTGATACAGCTTACGCGTGTCGATCCACTGATCGATAAAAACAGGCAGGGTGTAAAACAGCTGAAAATACATACTCCAGAACCCTACAATGAGTAATAAAAACAAAAAGAAACGGAAATCTCTCAGCGCGATAAAAATATTCTTGAGTGCCTGCACAATACTGACCCACAATTTACTGTCATTCTTTTCTCGTGGAGGTTCTTTGTAAAAAAACAGGACTAACACAAAATTTAACGCAATGATTGCTGCACTTAGATAAAATACGTAATCCCAGGAAGTTTCGCGCAATTTGCTGGCAACAAAAGGGCCAATCATAGCTCCCAGATTCACCATCATATAAAAAATCCCAAAACCTATTGATGAGTTATTCTTATTGGTTGTTTTGGCAATGGTAGCCGAAATCACAGGTTTAAAAAGTGCTCCCCCAACAGCGATATAAAAAAATGCCGCAAACACCAAACTGTAATCTGTAAGATGTCCCATTACCAGATAGCCAGTGGAAAGTATTCCAAATGAGAGCAATAGCACTTTCTTATAACCCAGTTTATCCGCGATACTTCCGGTAATCACTGGCAAAAAATATAGCAGTGCCGAAACCAGCCCCATCATCGTGCCCTTTTCCTCCTGCGAAAATCCCAATGCCCCTGTATCTCTTGAGGCTGTGAGGTAAATCGCCAAAACATTAAACAAGCCATACCAGGCCCACCTCTCGAAGAGCTCCAGCGTATTTGCTACCCAAAAAGTACGCGGAAAGCGCGAAAAAATCCCAGTTTTCATTCGGTTGTGGTTATGTGGTTATTTTGACGTAAACATATACCGGTTAACCCGATAGGCACAACTACCCAATGATGGTGCTGTAGTCAGCACAAAATTCATCTCAAGCAACTGATCATTTGCCTCTTCCAGTTGAACAACCATAGCAGCTTCTACCATCACCGTCATGGCCATACTACTTCCGGGCGGCACACAACTTGAAGCAGCAGCCTTATACCACATATTTTTAACCGCAATACCTTTTGCTGCCAGCTGTTCTATAACAAGCTGCTCATCAAAACCATAAGCAGGTTTAGTCTCATCGAACTGATAAGCATAATACACTCCTTTAGGAAATTCATACGCACTGCTTTCGTGATCTTCAAGGACCTTATTAACCACCTTTGCCGATTGATTTCGTGTTGAACCACACGAAATTATACCCATAATCAGAACGATAAATCCAATAAATTTCTTCAAATCACTCATTTATATTGCTATTAAAATTTAACATAATATTTCAGATAAGGCGACAAACTATCAGCAGTCGGCGCCAACTCCAGCACTTGATCAAAATTTTGTATCATTCCTTTACGGTCGCGGTAATTGAAAACAGCCTTGGTAAGCGGATAAGAAAAATAAGGATGTCTAACAACCGCTTTGAACTCAGCAAAATTGATCTGCACAGGATCAAGCAAAGTAGTATCAACCTCGATAAATTGTTCAAAATTCAAATACCGTTCTTCATCCATTCCATAAACTTCCCTCAGCTGCTCTTTAGCCACGAAGCCTCCAAGAATTTCGCGGTATTGCAGTATGCGATGTGCAAACCAGGGTCCCACCTGAGGAAGCTTAATCAATTGCAGCGAATCGGCCTTATTCAATTCAACCATCGCTACTTTAGGTTTTGCTTTTGAGAATTCGGCAGGTTTTTCCTTTAATGTTTCCTTTTCTGACAACTGCGAAGCACGTGCTATACGTTGATTTCCAGTTGATGGAATTCTAATAAAAGCTTCCAGGATTTCGTATTCCGTTTCCGAAATGGTATAAATTTTTTTTAAATCCTCTTTGCGAAAAAACTTTCCACCTTTACTTTCGTAGTTTTTAATATTACGAATCTGATAATCAGCTAAACCAAGCTTTCTCCAACTTTCTTCTGGCATATTATTGGGATTGAAGGGAAAAGGATTCAGTTTCTGCTCGATGACTGACCTGTCAGGGTTTGCAGCATCGAAATTTTCAATGGCTTTTTTATCCTTCAAAGCATCTACTTCCTTTTGATGAAGTGCAATTATTTCGTCCAGCTGGTGCTTCGAAAACGCGGGAGTTTTTTTAAATAGGTCAGGAATCAGATTTAAACTTATCAATACTAACATCAAAAACAGCAGTCCGATCAGAGCAAATTGCTCCTTTCTGGAAAAACTCAGGTGGTTTTTGAAATCGGTCATAGCTAGAGCTGACTGCTTTTACAAATCGCCACTTCCAAACATTCCAAAAAACCCTAAGCCGTGTAAAAAAACAAAAGCTATGGCGATTGGAGCCAGAAAGCGTATGATGAACAAATAAGCAAATTTAAATCCAGCTTTAAGTTTTCCGTGATTGGAAATTTCGGCAAAAACAGCATCCTTTGTCATATACCAACCCACAAAAAGTACAATTAGAAGGCCACCTAAAGGAAGCATGATATTGGCCGAGATCATTTCGAGCAAATCGAACAGGTTATAACCTGCCACGCCAAGCACAGCCCAAGGCCCCTGACTCATAGTGCAGGCCACCCCCAACACGGTAATGGAAGAAGCCGCAATAATGGTTGCTTTTTTACGTCCCAGATTAAGCTCTTCCGCAAGGTAGGCAGTTACCACCTCGAGCACAGAAATTGTTGAAGTGAGTGCAGCTATCGACAGCAGTAAAAAGAAGATGAGGGCAAAGAAATAACCTCCCGCCATTTGATCAAATATCATAGGAAGGGTAATAAAAACAAGACCTGCACCTGCTTCCGGGGCTATCCCAAAAGCAAAGACTGCCGGAAATATTGCCACGCCAGCCAGAATGGCAATCAGGGTATCAGCAGCTGAAACTGATAAAGCTGTGTTGCCGAGCCTCTCTCCTTTCCCGATATATGAGCCATATGTTATCAAAGTGCCCATACCAATGGAAAGCGAGAAAAACGATTGTCCAAGTGCTTCCAGGATCACCTTAGCGGTAATTTTGGTAAAATCGGGTTTGAATAAAAATGTTAAACCTTCTGCAGCACCAGGAAGGGTTACACTTCTGATGCACAGGATGATAATAATCACCAACAGCAAAGGCATTAATATCTTTGTATATTTTTCGATTCCGTTTTTAACACCTTTATACACGATAAAAGCAGTTAAAAACATAAAAATATTCTGCCAGATCAACGGACGAAGTCCGCTCGTTCGAAAAAGCTCAAAATTTTGCGCCAAACTTTCAGCAGATTGTGCCTTAAAACCGTCAGATATGGCAAGATACAAATACTCCAACGTCCAGCCCGAAACTGTTGTATAAAAGGCCAGAATAAAAAAAGCAGCACTGATCCCCAAAAAGCCAGAAAGAGGCCAAAGCGATTTTGGTGCCAGCCTCCTGAATGCGCCAACGGCATTTCGTTGTGTGCTGCGGCCTATCACAAATTCTGATAACATCACAGGCACACCTATCAGGACGATGAATCCAAAATAGATCAACAAAAAGGCGCCGCCTCCGTTTTCGCCGGCAACATAAGGGAAGCGCCAGATATTACCTAGTCCGATAGCTGATCCTGCAGCTGCTGCAATAACTCCAAGTCTGGAACTAAAACTATCGCGGGGAGTAGTCAGATTGATTGCCATAAAAATTGTTTTATCCGAATAAATTCACTGCAATGATATGAAATCAGCCCCAAAACACAAAATAATTGTATCGGGGAACAGCAAGAAAAAAAGCTTATTCGTATCTCAGCGAATCAATCGGATCCAGAGCAGCGGCTTTATTGGCCGGAATAATTCCTGAAACCAAGGCGACAATAAAGCATAAAACAACAGCCATAAAAATCCACAGCCATGGAATGATAAATGCGCTTCCGATAATGACCGACAAAATATTCCCAATTCCAATACCAGCTCCAATACCCAGCAAACCACCAATTTGCGCAATCACAACGGCTTCAGCCAAAAACTGATTGCGAATGGTTTTGCTGGTAGCTCCAACAGCTTTTCTGATACCAATTTCGCGTGTTCGTTCAGTAACCGAAACCAGCATAATATTCATCAAACCTATGGCTGCTCCAAACAAAGTGATTAGACCGATAAAAGTAGCACCCAACCTGATTTGACCTGTCAAACTTAACAGCATATTAGCAATGTTATCACTTTTCACAATGCTAAAAGATTCCGGTTTGCCGATCTGATCACCCCGTATCACCCTAAAAATCCCGGTAGCTTCACCAATTGCGGCCTCCATCATCGCAGGGTCATCAACGCGCACACTTATCCCATAATTCATATTGGGCCGCGAAAAGTATTGCCTCACATTATTGATGGGCATCAAACAATTGCGGTCGCCCGAAAATCCAATGCTGGATCCCTTTTCTTTCATCACACCAACAATTCTGTAACGCCCGGGACCAACCGTAATGATATTACCCACAGGGTTTTCACCTCCTTTGAAAAGACTTTCTACTATTGCCGAACCTACCACAACAACGTGCGCTCCGGTTATAACTTCGTGTACACTGATATTTCTCCCAAATTCGATCTCAAAACCGGCATTATAAATATAATTCTCATCTATTCCTATCACCTGAATATTCGGGTTGGTTTTTTCGCTGTTATATTTCAGCGTGGCAATTCCTGTTCCGCGGGTTGAAATGCTGGTTGAAACAGGTAATTTAAACTGCTCCTTAAAATCCAGCGCTTCGCGGTACGAAATATTTTTATTGGCCTTTGGACGAGAGCGATCACCTCCCATATGAACTACCATATCCCGATTGCGAATATTAAAGGTATTGGAACCCATCATTGAAAAGTTTTCGGTTAGGTAATATTTCAAACTATCTATTGCAGTTAAAATCCCAACCAGCGCCATGATTCCAAAAGCAATAATAGCTACTGTAAGCGCAGTGCGAAGCGCGTGGCTGCGTATCGATTCCAGGGATATCCGAAGGTTTTCGCCGATGAGTTTTTTAGCATCCATATCGATCAGGCTTTAGTCTTTTTCGCCAAAAGCCAAATCGCCGGCATCTCCCAATCCAGGAACGATGTATGCCTGAGCAGTAAGTTCGTCATCAACGCCGCCAACCCAAACGGTAAGATTTTGCAACGACAGGTTGCGTTGAATATAATCGAGCCCTTCGGAGCTGGCCAAAACTGAAACGATATGCAAAGCACTGGGCATTCCGCTGGCAAGTAAACTTTTCATCGTTTTAACGATAGAAGCACCTGTTGCCAGCATCGGATCGGTCAGGATCAGCACCTTCCCTTCGATGGAAGGGCTTGAAACATACTCCACACGAATGGTAAAATCTTCATTTTTGTCGTACTTGCGATATGCTGTAATAAATGCACTGTCGGCCCTGTCAAAATAATTCAACAACCCTTGATGAAGTGGCAATCCGGCTCGTAAAATCGTGGCAAGCAAAGGCTGAACTTTAAGTTGATTAACCGTAGCAACTCCTAACGGAGTAGTAAAATCAGCCGGTTCATATTCAAGGTTTTTACTTATTTCATAAGCAAAAACCTCGCCTATTCGTTCCAGATTGCGCCGGAAACGCATTCTATCTTTCTGAATATCAATACTTCGCAGTTCGGCAATGAAATGATTAAAAATCGAATTCTTTTCTCCAATATTGATGATGGTAGCCATAGTTGAGATGTTAAAGAGCAAAAATAACCATTAAGGAGCAGAAACTAACAAGGAATCTGAAAAATCATTTTCTTTTCACAATTCTCAGTGCCAGCCTACCTGCAAAAGGCAGGCGGTTGAGTTGAATTCCGGGATAAAAAGTTTCCTTGCTGCCAAAACCTTTGTAATACCTGGCCAGTCCGGGTTGATCCGAACCTTCAAAATCGAAAACGAGCTGCCCCGGACAATGCATCTTGATCACTTCATCAATCAAAAAGCTCAGTGCATGGTTTTCTTTGGCTTGTTGGTTTGCTCCTGAAAAAAGAAAAACCAGCTTTCCATGGCTTCGCATAAAAATAGCTCCGGCACATAACTCATTAGGTTTGCTATAAACTCCGACAACCTGTACCTGTCCCCTGTAAATTCCAGTGTAGGCGAGTTGTTTTAGCCTGCTATACTCCAAGTCGTTCCAGTGACTAATGGTTCGGCCTCTGTTTTCCCTGAATAGCTTCACCACGTCTTCTGGCTTTGCGCTTCGCGAAAGCAGAAGATTAGCCTGAGCCGCTTTTTTTAAATTACGTTTGGTATTAGAGCTAAAATTCTTATAAATACGCTCGTAACTGTTGATCAGATCGAGCTCGTGGTTGCGATGCCAGCTAAGGCCTTCGGTATGCTTTTCTATTTTATTATGTGTGTTGAGTCTGATTTCGGCAAAACGATATTTGCGCGGTATGGCAGCTAAAAAATCCTCAACAACTGTCGGGCTAAGCTTACTGGTTGAATAAATCCCCAGTTGCTGCGCAAAAAAAGGCTGAAATAAATAACTTATGCCATATTTTCTTTTCCCGGTAAGCGGAAACACCCGCTCATAATCATTTTCGACAAGGGCATGCCACTCAGGATGAACAATATCCAAGTACCACGACCAGCCATAAACGTTCCCGTTAAAAGCCTTTTTGATGCAGTTGTCCCATCTAATTTTATCTATCTCGGCGTGAGTCAGGTATCGGATCATGCAAAAAGATTTATGGTAACGCTTCTTCTACCAGGGTTTGATATACTTTTCGCCAGCCAGTCCAGCGTTTCTGATCGCTTAATGTTTCGTTATGCCAAAGCAGAATAAAATTTCCATTCACAGCCTTTACAGTTTTAATTAAAGCGGTTGCTTTTTCTAAAGCCGCTTCTGCATCGAGTTTAAGGTAATCACGCAAGGTACCATCCATTACGGCAAAAGGGTGAATCCGGAGTCGGGTTTTTACATCATGGTCGAGGTCATAAAAATAAAAATCATCAGCGATACCTGCCCTAAATCCGGCCTGGGAAGCATATCCCATGGTATAATCGTGCAGGATATCCTGCTCAATAAGGTTATGATAGGTTTCTGGAAGATTCATCCTCAAAAAATGCTGTCGGCTGCATTTAATTTCACGATTAAGCACAGCACTCAACTTCGACACCTCCTGCCTGAGTAAATGTTTTTCATCGAAAGAGGCATACGAAGGGTGTATTCCAATGTCAGCATAATCGCCCAGGTATTTGATGAGCTGCTGAAAATGTCTGTTGCGCACGCTTATGTTTTTGTCATTATGGCCATAATCAGCAAATAAAATAAAGTAGATCGGCCTGAGTTTGTATTGCTGCTGCAGGCTAAGCTGCAGGCTAAAAGTATCGAAAGGGTCTATTTCCTTAGAACGCAAAACAGCCGTCCGAAGACGCATTTCTTTAAAATCTCCCTTAAAAAGATCCTTTAAATAACCTCCAACTGATCGTATCAAGCCCTTATGAAGAAAAGCCCAGGCGGCATCAATATCATAAGTCGGAACAAAACGATAGGGTTTTCTTGTTGTTTTCAAGTCTGGAAAAACGGCTTTCAACTTCTTTTCCAACAAATTGATCCACAGGTTAACAATAGGCTGATCGAGTATTTTCAAATCACTGAGTACCGACGACCCCGCCTCAAATCGGCCATGCGAATCACTTATAAATGGCAAGTATTCTTCGTAGCGGCTTACCAGGTAAAAAATTGCCGCAAACACATCAAATGGCAGCAACGAACCTCGCTGATAAACAGGAAAAAAAGCTTTTAGTCCTTCCAAATCAAAGGCTTTAAGCTCCTGACTATTAATTTCACGCTCAAAAAGCAAGGAAACACCCTGCTGAAAAACACCCTTAGCAAGTGGTTGTTCGCCATAAACCAATCCGGCTCCTTCCCAAGCTAAAAAATACTCCGAATCTGAAGTCAATTCGTAACTGATCCCCAACTGCTCCGAAAAAACCAAATCTATGGTATAGCGTAAACGGTTGCTAATCTTTGAAGAAAATATTAAGCATTGAGGCTTCATAGTTTGATTTAGTGCATCACAAAAGTACATGAATTTTCATGAAGACCATACGCCGTTTTTGAATTTGTCCGTAAGCGAACAACAATGACCGTTCACGCACACTATTATGTCATTGTATTAGTTTTGTAATGTCTTAAAACCTCAAATACTTTGACTTACAATTTTTGGAATGCCTATTGATTAATCCTATCAAGCCAAACCTAATCATTATGCTAAGAACTACAATTATTTGTATCTTTATCATCATATCAATTTCCTTAAACCTTAACGCGCAACAAGGAAATCAGCGTTTTAGGGGACGTGTAATGGATAGTTACAGCGAACTACCCCTACCCGGAACCACCATCGTGATAACAAATTCAGATCCTCTTTTAGGAACCATAACCGATGAGCATGGCCATTTTAGTTTTGACGCATTGCCACTTGGGCGTTTCTCGATTGAAGTAAGCATGATAGGCTACGAGTCCAAAATAGTGAGTAATTTATTACTACAGGCCGGTAAAGAACTCGTTTTGGACATAAAACTGGAAGAAAAGGTATATGAATTGGAAGCTATTGAAGTGCGACCGGAGCTGAAAAAAGACCAAGCCATCAACGAAATGGCATTGGTGAGTGCGCGGTCATTTACTGTGGAGGAAACTGAGCGTTATGCCGGCAGTCTGGGCGATCCATCGCGTATGGCTGCAAATTTTGCAGGCGTTTCTTCCGTTGCTGATCAACGCAATGATATCGTTATTCGAGGCAATTCACCATTAGGATTGCTCTGGCGACTGGATGGCATCGACATACCTAATCCCAACCATTTTGGATCATTAGGATCAACTGGAGGGCCAATCAGCATGCTCAACAACAACCTGCTTACCAATTCCGATTTTTATACAGGTGCTTTTCCGGCAGAATATGGCAATGCCTTGGCTGGAGCTTTCGATCTGCGTTTGCGAAATGGCAACAATCAGCAGCACGAATTTATGGGACAGATAGGCTTTAATGGTTTCGAGCTGGGCGCTGAGGGACCTTTGGCAAAAGGAAAGCAAGCCTCATACCTGGTCAATTTCAGGTACAGCACATTAGAATTATTGAAACAACTTGGAATGAGTTTTGGCACAGGAGCAGCTGTTCCTAAATACAAAGACCTCTCTTTCAAGGTGAACGTCCCCCTGCAAAATGGACGGATAAGCGTTTTTGGTCTTGGAGGCGATAACAACATCGCCATGCTAGACAGTAAGGAAGATGACGCCCAATACGGATTTACCGGAACAGATCTCTACAATCAAAACCGCATGGGCGTTACGGCCATCAGCTGGCTGCATTATTTCAGCGAAAAAGCATGGATTACAAATCGTTTCGGTATTTCGGGCATCGAAGGCAAGACACGTATTTACGACCTGGCCGAAAGCCTCGATACAGCCGAAATAATAGAAACACTTAGCGAAATAAAAACAACCTTCTCCTCCACTTTTTCCTATCGGCTGAACAGCAAAAACTATTTCAACGCCGGCATTGTATATGATTGGTATCAGGTTTATTATCAAGGCGAAGAATTTAGTAATCAATTACAACGATACCGCTATTACCTCAATACGGATGGTCAACTGGGTTTTGGCAGAAGCTTTGCCGAATGGCGACACCGCTTCAACGACAAATTGTCAGTCACGACCGGTCTTCATGCCGCCTGGCTCTTTTTGAGCAACAGCAAGGCTTTGGAACCACGATTTGGCCTTAAATGGGACTTCCGTGCCGGACAATCACTGAGCTTTGGAGCCGGCCTGCATAGTCAAACACAGATGAAGGCAGTATATTTCAATCAAAAGTTGATAGATACTACCCAGATGATTTATACCCAAACCAACAGCAAGCTTGATTTTACAAGAAGTCTGCATTTAGTTGCCGGTTACGAGCGACTCATGGGCGCAGGTCATCGCCTGAAAGCTGAAGTTTACCTTCAAAAATTGTATGCAATTCCCGTTGCCTCGGAACAACCCGAGTTTTCAATAATCAGCCAGGGCGGAGCTTATTCCTTTAGAAGCTATGCCAATATGGAAAATAGTGGCACAGCCGAAAACAAAGGCATTGAGCTTACTTTAGAAAAATTTCTGCACAAAGGTTTTTATTACCTGATAACAGCTTCAATTTTTGATGCCGGATACAGAGGCTATGATGGCATCTGGCGCAATTCGGCCTTCAACAACAACTTTGTTTTCAATGCCTTGACGGGATACGAATGGAAAACCGGTAAGCAATCACTTTTGGCTGTCGATCTGAAAATGGTTTATGCAGGAGGCAACCGCTACCTGCCTATCGACGAAGCCGCTTCCATTCGCGAAGGCGGTGCTGTGTATGATTGGGAGCATGCCTACGACAAACGTTTCCCGGATTACTTCAGGCTGAATGCCAGACTCACTTATCGGCTTAATATGCGCAAAATCAATCAGGAATGGTCGGTTGACCTGCAAAATATGACTAACCAGCAAAATGTATTTACACAAAACTGGAACAAGAGCAAACAGGAGGTAAGCACTTCCTATCAGATGGAGTTTATGCCAATGGTTACTTACCGGATTTATTTTTAAAAGAAATTAAAGACCATATCAATACTAAAAGAGACATGAAAATCTGATACTTGCCGATCTAAAAACTATCGAAGCAAACTGATCATAAACAGACTCAGGCACCGGTCATCTTACATCATCAATCCCTGCGCTTTTCTGCCTTTTCTGTTTTCATTTGTTTGTAGGAGCCTTCAAAAATATCGAAGCGCATATAGCGGCATTCGAGCGGGCCATTGAAAACAGTTTTCTTGACCGAAGGTTTTAGTCCTATCATCTTCATTGCCTGAAAATCGCTGCTGATAATCCAGGCGTTATAGCCTTTGAATTGTTTTTTAAGGCTGTCGCCAATCGTTTTATACAAAGCGGTGAGGTCTTCCTCTTCCAGCCTTTCGCCATAGGGCGGATTGATCAGTAAAACGCCTCCACCTTCGGGAGGCACCAAAGCCTCCATATCCTTTTTGATGACTTGGATATCGTGATTCAGATGGGCATTACGCACATTGGCGCGGGCAATATCAACAGCCTTAGCCGAGTGATCCGAACCCAGGATATGCCCTTCCATTTCCCTGATTTGTTCATCCGCAGTGCTTTTCACGCTCTCCCAAAGTTCAGGCTCGTAATCCTTCCAGCGCATAAAACCATAGGAATTGCGGTAATATCCTGCCGGAATCTGCATCCCGATCATGGCAGCCTCTATCGGAATAGTTCCAGAGCCGCACATGGCATCCACAAAGTTGCGGTGGCTCTGCCAGCCAGTCATGAGTATCAGGCCGGCAGCCAGCACCTCATTGATCGGAGCTTTATCCACCATGGTGCGGTAACCTCTTTTATGCAATGATTCGCCTGAACTATCGAGCAACAGACTCACCTGATCTTCGGCAATATGCACATTGATACGCAAATCAGGATTATTCACGTCGATAGAAGGCCGGGCACCAAAACGCTCCCTGAACTGATCCACAATGGCATCTTTGGTTTTCAAAGCCACATAATGCGAGTGCGTGAAGGTAGTGCCACTCACTACCGCATCAATGGCAAAGGTTTGATCAACCGTAAATAACTCGTGCCATTGAAATTTGGCAACTCCATCGTATAAGACGTTTTCGTTGCGAGCCACAAAATGAAAGATTGGCTTCAGCACGCGCAAGGCTGTCCGAAGCTCATAATTTGCCCGATACATTAATTGTTTATCAGCTTTGAAGCTTACTGCACGGGTTAGCGGCAAAATATCAATAGCTCCCAGAGCTGATAATTCGTTGGCCAGCAATGGCTCCAGCCCCGAAACCGTCTTGGCAATCAAAGTAAATTGTGAATCTGTATGCTGCACGATAACTGCTTTTGTTAAAAGCGCAAAGGTAAGGCATTTTGAACGTTTGGAGCTGCCGCTAAAGCTTTGGATTGCTTTTCGATTCTGAAAGCTTTGGATTGCTTTTTCCCAAATGGATAGCGCCGATTCTCGCTGAAACAAATAATCGTTTCTCAACACTGAAAGTCAGCGTAAATCTGCGCTATCCGCGGGCTATTCCTCATGGAGATAGTACTTCTCAGCACGCGATATCAGCGAAAATCTGCACTATCTCATGAAGTTAATTTTGAGAGTGGACAATTTGTTTGGTGCCTTTGAATATAAAATCATGTATTATTTGTAATAAACTAAAAAACAGATGGAACTCATACAAGTTGAAATAAAAAATAAAAACGCTTTGGACATCCTCAAAAGCATGGGAAAAGCACTCATGATCAGACTAATCAGAAAAAAGAAAGGTTCTAGTAAGGACCATAGTAAGCTTAAAGGTGTTTTCTCAGAAGAGGAAGCAATTGGATTAGCCGAACGCGTAAACAAATCGCGAAATGAATGGAGCCAACGAACTATTTGATCGATACTAAAATAGCGATAAATTACTAATGATCACTAAACAATTCGCGAGTTTTATAGCATGAACTTCCTCAAATAAACCTTGGTAAAGTTTTTCTCTGCACCTACTGTAGATTCAGGCAAAAATTAATGATCAGCGAAAATCTGCGAAATCTGCGGGCTATTCCCTATGGAGTGTGCGCTTCTAAAATTCCCATTAATCCAACCGACAGAAATAGATTTCGAACTGATCCTCATCTTTTACAAGCACATGATTTTCAAAACCCAAACTTGTCGCTTTATCTATCAGCGGGGCAGGCAAAAATGGAGCTTTGAGCAGGTACAAGTCGCCATTTGCAAGATTTTTTAAGTCTGATATCACCTGATTAACAGGATGTTCCCCGGCATCCAGCATTGGTGCGGCATCCAGTTCCATAACTACCTTTGAAGGATCAAACCATTGAGGTGTTGCTATTTTGTCCTGTTTTTGATCAGTATATTCAAATAGTTCCTGCCCCACCTGCCGGCGCAACACATTGATAAGCGTTTCCACCTTTACACTTCCAACATTAGCAGCTTGCTGTAGTGTGGCAATTTTGGCAACAGTTTTACGTAAAATAGGGTTTTTTAACTTGTTAAATGCAGGAATATATTCAATTAGCACATCCTCCAACTGAGGATAAGCTTCGATTAGCTGTAAAACCTTAATTTTAGGCGTTATAATGAGTTTTTCTTCCATCCTTTTAGCTTATTTATATGATAAAATTCTTTGTTCGCCTTCCAGGGCTCGGTAATGGGTCAAATCTTGCGACACTTCCAACGTGCCTAAATAATCGCCCTGTTCATTACGAAGGGCAAAATATTCGATGTGCACAAACTTTTCGCCTTTATTGATCCAGAAAGGTGCCCGATTTTGTTTTCCACTTTTAAAATCATCTATGATTTTATCTACGATATGCGCGCTGGCCGGCGGATGGCAGAGCCTTACATCGCGATTCAGAATGGAACGGTTACGGGTAAAAATCCTTTCGCTTCCTTGTGTAAAATATTTCACCTTATCGTCTTTGTCCACAAAAGTCATATCCACCGGAATGGTATTGAGGATAGCCAAAAGCTCTTCAACCGAAAAACTTCCCGAAGGCATTTGCACATGACCACCAGACTTTTGTGCTTCGTTGATTGATTGTTTGGGCAACCAATCAGGTTTCCAGTCAACTTGCGGGTCGTGAAGGCAATAACCTATCTCGATAGACTGTTTGGCAATTTCGTACCAATCAATATCTGTAAGTTTATCCAGCGACATTGGAAAAAGAAACTCTTCTTCCTTGACGATCATATCTTCCACACCAAAAAGCGTAGGAAACAATACAATTTCGGCTACAGCCAGCAAGTCATTTGGTGTAATTTCTTCTGTTTGGAGCAATTCGATGGCACCTTTGATCTGCTCACGAATTTCATCGTGCTTGCCCCACATCACCTTGGGTGGCCCTGTTATTCCATCCCGTTCCAGAAATGGAAAGAGCAGGTATTCTTTTCGTTGGTAATGCTTATCGACATCAAAAAGCTGGTTAAAAAAGCTGCGTAACTTATAAATTTCTGCTCCAACAACTTGCGATTGAAGCTTTTCGATTTCGGCCAGTAATTCACGCGTCTGGGCGGTCAGTAATCTAAGGGCACGGTTTTCTTCACGAAACACATCAACAGGATGTCCTTCGGGAATACCTTTACTGCCGCTCATATCCACATTTCCTTGTAAAACAGCCGAATGCGCATCACAAAGCCTCAATACCTCTGTTTCCGGAAGGCCTTCGCTGATAAGCTCCTGCTCCACCTCCACTACCTCGCCATAGGGTATGGATTTTAAAGTGCCCATCAGTTCTTTGCGTAATTCCTGTTCCGATTCGCCAGCATGCAAACGCAGGATCAATTGTTTCAGGGTACTTCTTCGATTCTCAGAATTATTGATTAACTCACTCATTTAGTTGAAGTTTTAAGTAATTAAAAGCTATCTTTATTTTCAGTATTTAATTACCAAAATTAAAAATTGATTTTATTGAATAGCATACCCAGATGTAGTGATTTTTTAAAACTAATCCCTATTTTTACAGCATTCTAAATAATAACTCAAACAGCGTTTTTTATGACCATTAAACAAGCACAACAAACCATTGACAAATGGATAAAAGAAGTAGGTGTGCGGTATTTCAGCGAGCTCACCAACACCGCCATGTTGATGGAAGAGGTGGGTGAAGTGGCGCGTATCATGGCGCGCAGCTATGGCGATCAATCGTATAAAAAGTCGGATGAAGCCGTTAATCTGGCCGATGAAATGGCAGATGTGCTGTTTGTATTGATTTGCCTGGCCAATCAAACCGGCGTTGACCTCACCGAGGCCCTGCAAGCCAATCTGGATAAAAAAACCAAACGGGATAAAGACAGACATCAGAACAATCCTAAGTTGAAATAAATGTTCACAACCGATCACAGCTGTTCGTTTTTCTACAGATTTATTTTTTTGTTTTTCCAGAAGAAATATCCTTTAAATACTTACTGTGAAACGCTTATAAAATTTCGCATTATTTTTGTTAAGTCAACCACATCAAATCAACACCTATGCTTGCTTTCCAGTTTATCAATCATCAAATAAAACAGGCACGCCGATCGACGATCTGGCAAAAAAGCCTGGCGCTTAATATACTACTCATTTTTGTAGCGTTTATCTTATTGGCCGAAGCCGTTGGGCTTTCGTTGCTGCTAGCCTTTAGCTGGCACGAAATTGTAAAGGAATCAGAAGTGCTGACTTCCTTTTACCAGCTGACTGCGTGGTATTTTGTTGGCAGTTTTGTGATTCGGTTTTTTATGCAACAGCTACCAGCCCTCGAAATCAGACATTATCAAAGCTTTCCGATCAAAAAAAGTACACTGATTCATTTTATGCTGATCAAAGGAAAGTTTAACTTCTTCACTTTAATTAGCCTGATCTTGTTTACCCCTTTTGCCTTTAAACAGATTGGCTATTACGAAGGAACAACTGCTGCCTGGATTTGGCTGGCCGGGGTAATGTTTTTCGACCTGACCATTAATTACCTGGTTATTTGGCTTAAAAAACTCATGGTCACCAACCTCAAAACCGTAAGTCTGGTTTTGGGATTTATTGGATTACTGGTTCTTGGCGAGTATCTTGGCTGGTATGTTTACAGCGAATTGTTTGCCGGCTTCATCACAGCTATGATGGAAAACAAAATCCTCTGGCTCATTCCACTCATCACTTTTATGCTGGTCTATCTGATCAATTACCGCTTTTTATTGGACAAGCTTTACCTGGAAGAACTCAGCAAAGCCAAAACTGACAAAGCTACGGGAAGTCGGTTTGGATACTTGCAGCGCTATGGCATGATTGGTGAAATTATGCTACTGGATATCAAACTCTATCTGCGCAACAAACGTACGAAATCAATCCTGTTTCTGGCGCCAATATTTCTGGCTTACGGACTGATTTTTTATCCCAACGAAACTTACAGCCGCGATGGTGGTTTTATGATTTTTGTAGGCATTTTTATTTCCGGCTTTTTAATACTCAATTACCTTCAATACGCTTTTGCCAATGAAGGCAGTTACTGGGATTTGATTATCAGTTCAAGGATTCCAAAGCGTCAGTATGTGCGGGCTAAATTAATAACAGGAACCGCAGTTGTAGTGATTTCCTGGTTTCTTGCCCTGCCCTATCTCTATTTTGGTCAAAGCATTTTGATCATCAATACTGCCACTGCACTGTTCAACATGGGTTTACTGGCACCTATTGCCCTTTATTTTGCCTCCTACAACAAAAAGGCGCTTGTATTGAGCAAAGGCAGCGCCTTCAACTATCAGGGAACAAGCGGCATGCACTGGTTGATCACGCTTCCGGCTTTTGCGCTGCCCATATTGATATACATGCCTTTTAAATGGTTTGACAATCCCGAACTCGGCGTGTTGGTTATAGGAGCCAGTGGATTGCTGGGATTATTGTTAAGGCCAGCATTTGTAAAATTGATTGAAAACAACCTTGAGGACAGAAAATATCAAATGGCCGAAGGATTCAGAGAAAAAAATTAACCATAGAAAAACTATCAAGATGATACAAATCAACGACTTAAAGAAATCATACAGCGGAACTACCGTTTTAAATATTCCCACCTTATCCATCGAAAAAGGCGTCAATTTCGGGCTGGTAGGCAATAACGGGGCCGGAAAGACAACAATGTTCAGGTTGCTGCTCGATCTGATACGTGCCGATCAGGGAGAGGTGAATATCAATGGCGAAAATGTTGCAAAAAGTGAAAACTGGAAACACCAGCTTGGCTCCTATTTGGATCAGGGTTTCTTGATCGACTTTTTAAGTCCGGAGGAGTATTTCAATTTTGTTGGAAAAACAAAAGGCATGAGCACAGGCGACATTGAAGCCTTTTTGGAGAGCATGCAGGAATTTTTCAATGGAGAGGTTCTGGGTCGCAAAAAGCTCATCCGCAACCTGTCGATGGGCAACCAGCAAAAAACCGGCATTGCAGCAGCCATGATGGGCGACCCGGAAATTTTAGTACTTGACGAACCATTCAACAGCCTCGACCCGACCACACAGAGCCGCCTGGTGAAGCTGATCAAAAAAACACAGGAAACAAAAGGTGTAACCTTCCTGATTTCGAGCCACGACCTGAATCATATTGCCGAAGTGTGCGATCGCATCGTGGTGCTTCACGAAGGTGAGGTGGCTCAGGATATCATCACAGGGCAGGATACGCTGGAAACCCTGAAAGCTTATTTCGCTGTATGATGCTCAAAAGCGTCTTGCTTTTTACACCGCTGATTTGGTTTTTTGCAAGCCTTCAAATTCAGGCACAACAATATGAATTGCAAGGAACTGTAAAAGACAGCCAAACCAATGAGGTACTGCCATTTGTAAATATCGTGCTCAACGATGGGATTTTTGGCGGCACAACCGACATTGACGGCAAGTTTCATCTTAGCAGTAATGAGCCGGTAAGTAAAATAAAAATGACTTTTGTTGGTTATCAAGCATATATTCAGCATTTTGAGCAGCATCCTGAAAGGCTTCATATCTTTATGCAAGCACAAAGCATTGAGCTGCAGGAAGTAGTTGTGCGACCTGGGATCAATCCGGCTCATCGCATCATCGACAGTGTGCTGCTTTACCGCGAAAATAATAATCCCGAAAAATTGCCTTCGTTTGCCTATACGGCTTACGACAAAATGGTGCTGACCATTGACACCTTAAACTATGTGAAAAAAGCATCAACAGATACAGTAGTTTCCGACACCAATAAAAAAGCCCGTGAATTTTTGCGTCAGCGCGATTTGTTTATGATGGAAACTATTACGGAGCGAAAATTTATGGCTCCTGATCGCAACTACGAAAATGTGCTGGCAACCCGAATTTCCGGTTTTCAGGATCCTATTTTCATCTTTTTGATGGCACAGATTCAGAGCAGGAGTTTTTATCAGGAGACGATTCGTATCGCTGACAAAAACTATATCAACCCCATCAGCAGTGGAAGCCAGCGCAAATACCTTTTTATCCTGGAGCAACAAAATGCTGTTAATGAAACAGATACACTTTACACCATCTCATTCAGGCCGCTGCGCAACACCAATTTTGATGGTTTGAAAGGCGTTATGAACATCCGTTCTGATGGTTGGGCTATTCAAAACATTACCGCTAAACCCGATCGTGAGGAAAGTGGTTTTAGCATTGAGATACAGCAGATGTACGAAAAAATTGAAGATAAGCAATGGTTTCCGGTGCAGCTCAACACCAATATCTTACTCAGCAATGCGGTGATGTCGGCGGAAGATCGGAATTATCCCCTGGTTGGTGTTGGAAAAAGTTATTTGCGCGAGATTGAACTTAATCCGATCCTGGTAAAAAAACAATTTTCGGAGATAGTCATCGAAGTAGCCCCAGATGCCACCGAAAAAGATGCAGCCTATTGGCGGCAATACAGAATCGACAGCCTTACGCAAAGGACTTTGGAAACCTATCGCTATATGGATTCCATCGGAAAGGCCAATCAATTTGATCGCATTGCCAAAAGTTTTGAGACCCTGCTGACCGGTAGCATCCCAATAAAGAAGCTCGACCTGAACCTTAAGGAGTTGGTTCGTTTTAATGATTTTGAAGGAATTTACCTGGGGCTTGGTTTGCAGACCAACGACAAGTTTTCGCATAAGCTCAAACTGTCAGGTTTTTGGGGCTATGGCTTTGGTGATCAAACTGCGAAATACGGCCTGAAGCTCAACACCTACTTCAACCGTACAAAAAGCACCGGTTTTTGGGTCGATTATCATTACAAAGCTGTTGAACGCGGAGGATTTGCCCTGTTTGATGAAAGCGAAAATCCTTGGTCGCCTGATAATTACAGACTTTTCTACATCAACAATATGGATATGAGCCGGGAAGCTGTTGCAGGTTTTCGGTTCAGGGCTTTGCGGCATTTCAACTGGAAAATTGCTGTGGTATCAGAAGAAAAAGCAGCTACAGATTTGTACCAGTTTTTGGGAAATGAAAAACCGGAAAACGAGTTTCGTTTTACGAAGATACAACTTGAAAGCCGGTTTGCTTTAAAGGAAAAATTTATGCAAACCACGCGCAGTCTTATCTCACTGGGTTCTCATTACCCGATTGTCTGGCTGCGTTATACACATTTTAGTGATCAATTTTTGGATGGTGGTTATTCGGGCGGAAAGATTGAAATGAAAAGCAAGTATAGTTTTTTCACACCCTATTTTGGAACAACAACAGTGAGTCTGCTGGGCGGAATGACTGATGGGTTATTACCAGCAAAAGTGCTTTTTAATGCTTCGGGTACTTACCGTGGATTTGCCCTTTATGCGCCCGAAAGCTTTGGCACCATGCGAACAAATGAGTTTCTTTCAGATCGTTTTGGGGCTTTGTTTCTGACCCATAATTTCGGTAAACTACTCTTGCGAAAAAATAAGTTTGAACCCGAATTTGCGGTCGCATTAAATGTTGCAATTGGCAGTTTGGAGCATCCTGAGCTGCATCAGGGGATTAGCTACAACACACTGGAGCATGGTTTTTACGAAGGCGGATTGTTGATTCACAAGCTTTTAAGATTGCCTACATTAAATCTGGGGTTGGGAACGTTTTACCGCTTTGGGCCTTATGGCTATGACGAAGTGTGCAAGAACTTTGGGTTTAAGTTTAGTCTGGAAGTGGGGCTATGAGCTTGAGAGTTTGCGGCTCAACAGAAATAGCCGGTGGGGAAAAGAAATCCATCTATCTTAGCGGCATGGAAACACAAGATATAATTCGCTATTTGCTGCCTGCCGAGATGCTGGATTATTTTGAGCTGGTAGCCAT